>Ga0209699_100069_pt1 | contig 128171 bp, 132 predicted proteins | sample SynthPrep_1_END__FD_187204 | JGI IMG/M metagenome (GOLD analysis project Ga0209699, IMG submission 187204) | Synthetic microbial communities from Ohio, USA - SynthPrep_1_END_DS7_MetaG (SPAdes) (version 2) | ecosystem: Engineered > Bioreactor > Aerobic > Activated sludge | place: USA: Ohio...
ACGGGTCACAGGTGCATCAGTCATTGCCATTCTCCACCCCGAGGGCGATCAGCGCCGCAGCCGCAGCGACCTGCTCGGCGATACGCCGGCTGCCGCCCTGGCCCAGGGTCTTTTCATTGAGCAGGGCCACCTGACACTCGACCATGAAGGTACGGCAGTGCGGCTCGCCCTGGATGTCCACCACCTCGTAACGAGGCAGCTCGCAGGCGCGCGACTGGAGGAATTCCTGCAGCCGCGTCTTCGGATCCTTGTTGGTGTCGACCAGGGTCAACCCATCGAGCTCGGTGCTCAGCCAGGCCAGCACGCGCTCGCGCGCCGCATCCATGCCGGCATCCAGATAGATGGCGCCGATCAGCGCTTCGAGCGCATCGGCAAGAATCGATTCACGACGAAAACCGCCGCTTTTCAGCTCACCGGAGCCCAGTCGCAGGTACTCGCCCAGCTCGAAGCCACGGGCCAGCACGGCCAGCGTCTCCCCCTTGACCAGGCGCGCGCGCAGGCGCGACAACTGGCCTTCACGGGCCTGGGGGAAGCGCTCGAACAGCGCCTCGCCAGCGACGAAATTGAGAATGGCATCACCGAGAAATTCCAGGCGCTCGTTATTGCGGCCGGCGAAACTGCGATGGGTCAGAGCCAGGATCATCAGATCCTGATCCTTGAAGCTATATCCGAGCTTGCGCTCGAGGCGGGACAGATTGGGACTCACGGCATCCGTACACGAAATTCTTTGTCGAAATTCACCACCAGATCGATGTTCTCGATCAGCGGCTCGCGTCTTTCATACTTGAGGTGGACTCTGAACTCGTTGTTCTCCACCTTGACCTCCAGGATGTCATCCATGTTCAGATCACGAATGTTGTTGACCTGCATGCCCTTGTTGACGTGGGTGTAGAAATCGTTGAGGGTGCGCACGTCAGCCGCCCTGTCGGTCTCCACCGACTTGATGATCTTTTCCATGGACATATAGTCCAGGTAGTGCGGCAGCACCTTGAAGGCGGTACTGGCGAAGAACGCCACCACGGCCAGAACCACCAGCCAACCCAGAATGGAAAGCCCGTGCTGCGAACGCGCGAAAGTCATGTGTATCCCCAATGAACGGTCTTGTTGGAAAGCCTGACGGCTAGAATAGCCTGCGGCGCTGCCTTGAACAGCGCCCCAGTGCTCAATGAATCAGGCCGACACGAGAGAAGTTGGGCAGATTGCCGAGCTTGGGCTCCGGCCAGCTCATCCAGATGGCGAAGGCCTTGCCGACGATATGGTCGTCGGGAACCATGCCCCACAGCTCCTGAGGAATATGACGATCACGCCAGTAACGGCTGTCGTTGGAGTTGTCGCGGTTGTCACCCATCATGAAGTAGTGCCCTTGCGGCACCACCCACTGGCCACCCGGCTCGCGGCGCATGCGCGTCATTTCCTTGCGGATGGTGTGCTCGACCTGACCCAGGCGCTCCTGATAGAGCGTCGCACTGCCAAGACTGCCGGCTTCTTCACCGATCAGTTTCTCGGCAACCGGCTCGCCATTGATCAGCAGGCGCTTGCCCTGGGTGTACTCGATCCGGTCGCCCGGTAGCCCCACCACGCGCTTGATGTAGTTGACAGTCGGATCGCTGGGGTAGCGAAACACCATCACATCACCGCGCTGAGGGTTGTCCACCTCGATGACCTTGGTGTCGACCACCGGCAGGCGAATGCCATAGGCGAACTTGTTGACCAGGATGAAATCGCCCACTTCCAGAGTCGGCTTCATCGATCCCGAGGGAATCTGGAAGGGTTCGACCAGAAACGAGCGCAGCACCAGTACGATGGCAAGAACCGGAAAGAACGACTTGCCGTACTCGACCAGCAAGGGTTCCTTGCTCAGGCGCTCCAGCACCCTGTCGTCCGGATCGTCGACCCGCCCCTGATACGCCGCGATCGCCGCACGGCGGCGCGGAGCCAGGAGAATCAGATCGATCAGTGCCAGGAAGCCGCAAACGGCAACCGCGATAACCAACAGGAGCGGGAAATTGATCGACATAGAGCCTTAGCTATCCAACCTGAGCACAGCGAGGAAGGCTTCTTGTGGAATTTCCACGTTACCCACCTGCTTCATGCGTTTCTTACCGGCCTTCTGCTTCTCCAGCAGCTTTTTCTTACGGCTCACGTCACCGCCGTAGCACTTGGCCAATACGTTCTTTCTGAGCGCCTTGACAGTGGTTCGCGCGATGATCTGGCCGCCAATGGCTGCCTGGATCGCCACATCGAACATCTGCCGAGGAATCAGTTCCTTCATCTTCTCGGTCAACGCACGACCTTTATAGGCCGCGTTGTCACGGTGCACGATCAGGGCCAGGGCATCGACCTTGTCGCCGTTGATCAGTACATCCAGCTTGACCAGGTTGGCGGACTGGTAGCGATCGAAATGATAGTCCAGCGACGCGTAGCCGCGACTGGTCGACTTCAGACGGTCGAAGAAGTCGAGCACCACTTCATTCATCGGCAGGTCATAACGAACCTGAACCTGAGAACCGAGGAATTGCATGTCACGCTGCACACCACGCTTCTCGATGCACAGGGTGATGACGTTACCCAGGTGCTCCTGCGGTACCAGGATGGTCGCAGTGACGATGGGCTCGCGGAAATCGGCAACGGACGAAGCGTCCGGCAGTTTGGACGGGTTGTCGACGGTGATGGTTTCCCCCGTCTTGAGTTCGAGCTCGTAGATCACGCTCGGGGCTGTGGTGATCAGATCCAGGTCGTATTCGCGCTCCAGACGCTCCTGGATGATCTCCATGTGCAGCATGCCGAGGAAACCGCAACGGAAGCCGAAGCCCAGCGCATCGGAGCTCTCCGGCATGTACTGCAGCGACGAATCGTTGAGGGTCAGCTTCTGCAGGGCATCGCGGAAGTCCTCGAAATCGTCGGAGCTGACCGGGAACAGACCGGCGTAGACTTGCGGCTGGATCTTCTTGAAGCCTGGCAGAACCTCGACCTCGGGGGTCGAGGACAGGGTCAGGGTATCGCCCACCGGCGCACCGTGAATGTCCTTGATGCTGGCAATGATGAAGCCTACTTCACCGGCTTTCAGATCAGCAGTCTGAGTATGTTTCGGGGTGAAGACACCGACGCTGTCGACCAGGTGCACCTTGCCGGTGGACTTGACCAGAATCTTGTCGCCTTTCTTGACGCGACCATGGCGCACACGCACCAGGGACACCACACCGAGGTAGTTGTCGAACCAGGAGTCGATGATCAGCGCCTGCAGGGGCGCATCGATATCCCCCTCCGGGGCCGGAATGGTGTGCACCAGGCGTTCGAGCACCTCGTCCACGCCCATACCGCTCTTGGCGCTGCAAGCCACGGCATCGGTGGCGTCGAGGCCGATGATCTTCTCGATCTCGTCCTTGACGCGATCCGGGTCGGCCTGCGGCAGATCCATCTTGTTAAGCACCGGCATGACCTCGAGGCCCTGCTCGATGGCGGTGTAGCAGTTGGCAACCGACTGCGCTTCGACGCCCTGACCGGCATCGACCACCAGCAGCGCACCCTCGCAGGCCGCCAGCGAGCGGCTGACTTCGTAGGTGAAGTCGACGTGACCGGGGGTGTCGATGAAGTTCAGCTGATAGGTCTTGCCGTCTCGCGCCTTGTAGTGAAGCGTGACACTGTGGGCCTTGATGGTGATGCCGCGCTCACGCTCCAGATCCATGGAATCCAGCACCTGGGCCTCCATCTCACGCGCGGTGAGACCACCGCACATCTGGATGAAACGGTCAGCCAGGGTGGACTTGCCGTGGTCAATGTGGGCAATGATGGAAAAATTGCGGATATGACTCAGGTCACTCACAGATCAACACTCGAATAAGGCACGGGCAAGACGCTTGCCGAAAATAGCCGCGGATTGTACCTGATCCCCGATAGCCGCGTCACGTCTGGCACCCAGGCGCAAACATACTAAAAAGGGCGCTCGAAAGCGCCCTTCCAACGTCATGTACGAGCCTTATTCCGCCAACTTGAAGGTAATGAAGCTGGCACGCCCCTGACGCAGCACCCGCATGGACACGGAGCGGTTCTTCGGCAACCCCTGTGCCACCTTGGTGAAGGTGCCGGTGGAGTCGATGGCCTGATTGTTCAGGTGAGTGATCACATCCCCCGGACGCAGACCGATCATCGCCGCCGGGCCGTTGAGCACGTCCTTGACCACCACGCCGCCCTTGAGGTCGAGCCCTTTCTTCTGCTCGGCGGTCAACTCGACGACCGTCACACCCAGGCGATTGTTGCTGCGCTCGCCGCCCTCGGCCGAGCCCGTGGAAGCCAGCTCCTGCCCTTCTTCCGGCAGGGTGCCGATGGTGACGTCGAGCTTCTTGCGCGAACCACCACGCACCACATCCATCCTGGCTTTTTCGCCCGGCTTGAGGCCACCAACCAGATGCGGCAGGTCAGCCGACATGATGATCGGCTTGTCATTGAGGCTGAGGATGACGTCGCCTACCTGCAGACCACCCTTGTCCGCCGGACCACCTTCGAGCACCTGTGCAACCAGCGCCCCGGCCGGCTTGTCGAGACCGAACGACTCTGCGAGATCCTTGTTCACCTCCTGAATCACTACCCCCAACCAACCTCGGGTAACCTTGCCCTCGGCCTTGAGCTGATCGGCAACCTGCATGGCCACTTCCATGGGAATGGCGAAGGACAAGCCCATGAAACCGCCGGAACGCGTGAAGATCTGCGAGTTGATACCGACCACTTCACCCTTGAGGTTGAACAGCGGGCCACCGGAGTTGCCGGGATTGATCGCCACATCGGTCTGAATGAATGGCACGTAGCTGTCGCTCGGCAGGTTACGGCCCTTGGCGCTGACGATACCGGCGGTCACCGAATGATCGAAGCCGAACGGCGAACCGATGGCCAGCACCCACTCGCCGACCTTCAGATCGTCAGCCTTGCCCAGCGGAACGGTCGGCAGGCCCGAACCCTCGACCTTGAGCAGTGCGACGTCGCTACGCGGGTCTGCACCTATCAGCTTGGCTTCAAGCTCACTGCGATCGGAAAGACGGACGATGATCTCATCGGCATCGGCAACCACGTGGTTATTGGTCAGCACGTAGCCATCAGGGGAAATGATGAAACCGGAACCAAGCGACTGCGCCTCGCGCTGGCGCCCCTCCGGATTACGCGGCATCTGCGGAATGCTGCGCTCGAAGAACTCGCGAAACATCGGAGGCAGACCTTCCAGGTCAGGCAGTCCGGACTGCCCGGCGACATTGCGCTCCGGGACTTTCTGTCGCGTACTGATATTGACCACTGCTGGCGAGGCCTCCTCCACCAACTCGGTGAAGTCAGGCAGGCTGGCTTGCGCCAAAAGACTCTGCCCCCACAGCAACGCGGCAACAAGCAGCGGTGCAACGGACTTGAGATTTTTCATCGAACTACGACTCCCCTGTGAAACGCGGACACTCTCGATCCGCCACTGGTTATCGTCACCAGCAGCGTACGTAGGACAACGGGTTGGAAAACGGGTTTCTCACCACGACGAGAAAAGCCCCGTCACACAGATGACGAGGCAAGACATCAGAAGAATCACGACCAGAACGGCATTGCTCGTTCGAGCGCAACAGGTACCTCAAGCAATGCCGCACGACACCTGCCTTTTCGCTCATTTGCTGGCCTGTACAGGCGCTCCTGCACGCATGGAAAGGGCGATACGCTCGGCGGTGCCCAACGGAATCTCGCCGACCACGGTTACCATGACGTCACCCGAGTCGGTGCTCATGCGTCGCGAAACCGCGACGGTCGGACCCAGCTGGCTGCGCGCATCGTCCACGACGCTATCATTCAAAGGCTCGAGAAAAACCGAGAAACGCGCCAGACCATCGCCATACAGGAGGTAGGCGACCTTGGCATCGGAGGACGGAAGCTGCCTCAACTGCGCAGTGGTGAGCGTGAAGCCCGGCGGCAACCACTCGGAGCGCCAACTGCCCTCAGCCATGCTGTCGACAGTGTGTAGACGCACGGGGCGGCAACGCGAACTCGGTTGCATGACTGCAGAATCCGGCACCACGGTATTCAATTGTGCGAACTGAAAACGCTCGAGAAGCTGGCCTCGCTCGTTGAGCAATAGGGACTTCAGCGGCAGGCCGGTCTCACGATCAAGATGCAACTCGAAACCGTAGCGATGCTGATCCCTTGGCGCCAGAACCAGTACGGTTGCCGCACGCCCGGCTATACGAGACTGCCCTGCGACACGAATGTCATACCAGTTGCTCAATTGATCGGCATCAAGCTGACGCGCAGGCCAGGCCTGCCCCTCACTGACCTGATCAGCCAGTGCGCCACTGACGCACTGCGCCTGACCATTGACCTTGAGCACTTCCTGAGCAGGGCCGTCGAGTTGCAGAAGGCGCTCGCGAATTTCGCCCCCTTCCTCCACCCGATGCCAGATGCCATGGGTGGAGAAACTGCCATTACGCTCGTAGATGAAAGTGCCCTGAAAGCTCTGTTGGCGCTCCGCTTCTGCGAGGCGCTGGAGCCAGTCCTGCACCTCAGAGGCTTGCACCGGCAATGCCAGCAAGCCACTGAGCAAACAGAGAGGGATCGCGCGCATGTGATTCCTTAGCGATTTTCCAGACTGGCAGCTCGTGCATAGGGCAGAGCGGTCTCACCGGTACCCATCACCGCTTGCTGTGCATGCTGGCGCAGGTAGGTAGGCAGACGTTGTTCGTGCCAGCTGGCGGTACCGATCTCGGCGGGTTCGCCGACCTCTTCGCTGCTGTTGTAGCCGGCGAGCAGTGCAGGTCCCTGCACTTGCGGTACGGAGAGTACCGGAGCGGCGTCCTGCTGAGCCAGTTGCGCGCCCTCCAGATCATCCTGGTTGTACAGGCGCACACCTGCCAGCACGGCGACCGTCACCGACGCTGCGACCGCCACGCGGCCGACACTGCGCCACAACGGTGCCTTGCGAGCAGGCGCGGCCTCATCGGCCAGTGCCGCAGAAACCGCAGAAGCGATGTCCAGTTGCGGCACCAGCAACTCGCGGTGCATGGCTGCACGGGCGACCTGATAACGCGACCAGGTGCCACGCAGCTCGCCATTCTCACTGGCTGCGAGCACACGCCGCAGCTCCAGTTCGTCCGCTTCGTTATCCATCACCGCGGACAGCGATTCCTGCAGGGTTTCACGACTCATGGTGTTCCTCTCTTGGCTGTCGCCGCTGCCTTAGGCTTCCTGCAACAGAGGTTGCAGGGACTTGTCAATTGCCTCACGCGCACGAAAAATCCGCGAACGTACCGTACCAACCGGACATTGCATGACACTCGCGATGTCCTCGTAACTCAGACCTTCGAATTCACGCAAGGTCAGCGCCGTGCGCAGATCGTCCGGTAGCTGGGCGATGGTTCGATGCACGGTGGCTTCGATCTCGTCGCGCAGCAGTGCCCGTTCCGGTGACTCGATGTCCTTGAGGGCGTGGTCGCCATCGTAGAACTCCGCGTCATCGCTACTGACATCACTATCTGGCGGCCGCCGACCGCGGGATACCAGATAATTCTTCGCCGTATTGATGGCGATGCGGTACAGCCATGTATAGAACGCACTGTCACCGCGAAAGTTTCCAAGCGCTCGGTAGGCTTTTACAAACGCCTCCTGAGCGACATCCTGAGCCTCGTGAGTGTCGTGCACGAATCGCACGATCAGACCGAGGATCTTGTGCTGATACTTCAGCACCAACAGATCGAAGGCACGCTTGTCACCACGCTGCACTCGCTCGACCAGCTGCTGATCATCTTCCTGGGTTAGCATGCATTCTCCTCGTTACGCTTGGAGGAGGCTTGCACCCGTAAGCGAATCAGCTTGCCAAGATAGACTCGGGCCTTACGCAAAAGTTCTCCCCTCCAAGCAAGCTTCCCGCAGAGTTTTCTTGCCTCTGCCTGGAACGGCGCCAGCGAAACATTTCCGCTCGCGCAAATAATCTTATCGCTGCTCATTTTCCACACCCTCCGTTGACTTCAGATGCAGGCACGCGCAAGCGCTCTCCCTTATATGGGCGACCTTCTATGGAACCTTAAAGACTAAGAAAGTTCCCGAGCACCACGGTCGGACATAAGAGTCTCATGAGGATTCGCGAGCTAGAGCCCTGCAAGGCGAAGACAAGGGATGCGTCTCTCACGCGTCGTGAATGAGCCGTCCGAGATTGTCTCAACGCAGCAGAGGTCGATGCACAGCAGATCCTGATCAGGCTCCGGCTGGCTATTGTGCCGCTGCCCCTCTCTATATACTAGGGCTCGCTTTCACGCGGAACTCGGACATGAGCCAACACTTCCAGCACGACGTTCTGGTCATCGGCAGCGGCGCAGCCGGCCTGACCCTCGCCCTCACCCTCCCCCACCATCTGCGCATCGCGGTACTGAGCAAAGGCAACCTGGCCAATGGCTCTACCTATTGGGCGCAAGGTGGCGTTGCTGCCGTACTGGACGATACCGATACGGTCGAGTCCCACGTCGCCGACACCCTCGATGCCGGTGCCGGACTGTGCCGCGAAGATGCCGTGCGCTTCACCGTGGAGCACAGCCGCGAGGCCATCCAGTGGCTGATCGATCAGGGCGTGCCCTTCACCCGCGACGACGAAACGGCGCGTGAGGACGGCGGTTTCGAGTTCCACCTGACCCGCGAGGGCGGTCACAGTCATCGGCGCATCATTCATGCTGCCGACGCCACCGGTGCAGCGATCTTCAATACCTTGCTGGAACAGGCTCGCCAACGCTCGAACATCGAGCTGCTGGAACAGCGCGTGGCAGTGGATCTGATCACCGAGCGCAAGCTCGGCCTGGACGGAGAACGCTGCCTGGGCGCTTACGTACTGGATCGGGCCCGTGGCGAGGTGGACACATTCGGCGCTCGTTTCGTGATTCTCGCCACCGGCGGCGCCGCCAAGGTCTACCTCTACACCAGTAATCCGGATGGTGCCTGTGGCGATGGTATCGCCATGGCCTGGCGCGCCGGGTGCCGCGTGGGCAATCTGGAGTTCAATCAGTTCCACCCCACCTGCCTGTATCACCCGCAGGCCAAGAGTTTTCTGGTAACCGAGGCGGTACGTGGCGAGGGCGGTCTGCTCAGGTTGCCGAACGGTGAACGCTTCATGCAGCGTTTCGATGAGCGTGCCGAGCTGGCCCCGCGCGACATCGTGGCCCGCGCCATCGACCATGAGATGAAGCGCCTGGGTATCGATTGCGTCTACCTGGATATCAGCCACAAGCCGGCCGACTTCATCAAGAGCCACTTTCCCACCGTCTACGAGCGCTGCCTGAGTTTCGGCATCGACATCACCCGGCAGCCGATCCCGGTGGTTCCGGCCGCCCACTACACCTGTGGTGGCGTGGCGGTCGATCAGCACGGTCGCACCGATGTGCCCGGCCTGTACGCCATCGGCGAAACCAGCTTCACCGGCCTGCATGGCGCCAATCGCATGGCCAGCAACTCCCTGCTCGAATGTTTCGTCTACGCGCGCTCGGCCTGTGCCGATATCGTCGGGCAGTTGCAACACATCGGCATGCCCAGCGCTCTGCCAGCCTGGGATGCCAGCCAGGTGACCGACTCGGACGAAGACGTGATCATCGCCCACAACTGGGACGAACTGCGCCGTTTCATGTGGGACTACGTCGGCATCGTACGTACCAACAAACGCCTGCAACGTGCCCAGCACCGCGTACGCCTGCTGCTGGACGAGATCGACGAGTTCTACTCGAACTACAAGGTCAGCCGCGATCTGATCGAGTTGCGCAACCTCGCCCTGGTCGCCGAACTGATGATCAGCTCAGCCATGCAGCGCCATGAAAGCCGGGGTCTGCACTATACCCTGGACTACCCCGACCAGCTGGCCGAAGCCCGCGATACTATTCTGACGCCGACACCTGCGGCGCAGCCCAGCGTCGCCGGCTGAACTTCAGCCGCAAACGCAGGCGCCGATGCTGCTCGGCCGGCAACGCATCACGGACGATGCACAGCCCGCGCGTGAAGCGCTGCCCCGGCAAACGAAAACGCACCACCACCACCTGCGGCAAAGCCAGGCTATCGGGACGCAATTGCACTGCCTGCCAACCGTGGGCCACGCTCCACAGATGCCAACCCGACGCATCGCGACGCAAGCCGGTAAATGCTTGCGCTGAAGACAGGCGAATATGTCGTGGCAACACCCAGGCGGCGTGAGCCAGACACAGGGCAACGCACCACAGTTTCGACCAGAGGGGAATGTCGGCCAGCCAGGGCGCCAGCAAGGCCAGCGCCAGAACCGCCAGATAGAGCCTCAGCAGCGTGCGCGACGGCTGCCAGCGGCACTCGAAGGCATCACTTGGGTTGGACACGATCCAGGATCATGCGCACGATGTGGCGAAGATCGGCGTCCTCGGGTTCGCCGCGTTGCATGAACCAGCCGAACATGTCCTGATCCTCGCACTCCAGCAGTTTGCGGTAGCGCGCCTGGTTCTCGCCATCCAGGGTCGGGTAAACCTCCTGAACGAAAGGCACCAGCAGGACATCCAGCTCCAGCATGCCGCGGCGGCTATGCCAGAACAGACGATTCAGTTCACTTTGCTCAACCATGCAACGCACTCCTCGAACGAGGGCGGCAGTATAACGGTGAATTGCTTCGCTGTTCACCGAGACGCAATGCAATTGCGCTGACAAGGCCCTATCACGCCCTCTATGATGACGCCCCTGACCTTTTTCCAGCGATCCGATTTTCACCATGGCCGATAGCGCGTACTTCACCCTCCTCGACCACGAAGGTCTGCTCGCCGTACGCGGCGCAGACGCTGCCAAATTCCTGCAGGGCCAGTTGACCTGCAACCTCAACTACCTCTCCTCCACGCAGTCGAGTCTTGGCGCTCGCTGCACGCCCAAGGGGCGCATGCTGTCGAGCTTTCGTATCGTTGCGGTGGAGGACGGTTACCTGCTGGCCATGGATCGCGAACTGATCGCGCCGCAACAGGCCGATCTGCAGAAATACGCCGTATTCTCCAAGTCCAGGCTCGGCGACGAAAGCCAGGACTGGGTGCGTTTCGGCCTTGCCGGTGGCGACGCCGCGCTGAACGAACTTGGCCTGCAATTGAGTGATGCCAGTGATTCGCTGGCAAGTGCAGGGCATCTGCTCGCCGTGCGCCTGAGCGATGGCCGCGCCGAACTGTGGGCACCCGCCGCCGAAGCCACGCGCCTGCAAAGCAGTCTGTCTGCCCATCTGCCGCAGGCGCCGCTGAACGCCTGGCTGCTGGCCCAGGTTCGCGCAGGCGTCGGCCAGGTCTTTGCCGCCACCCGCGAGTTGTTCATCCCGCAGATGATCAACTTGCAGGCACTGGGCGGCGTGAGCTTCAAGAAGGGCTGCTACACCGGCCAGGAAATCGTCGCGCGCATGCAGTATCTGGGCAAGCTCAAGCGCCGCCTGCATCGCCTGCGCCTGGTCGGCTCTGCGCTGCCGGCCGTCGGTGTCGAATTGTTCTCTCCCGTTCATGGCTCCAGCGTCGGTGAAGTGGTGCTGGCTGCCCAGGACGGTGACGCCGCCGAGTTGCTCGCGGTGTTGCAGGAAGACGCCGTCGCCGACGGCCGCATTCATCTTGGCAGCAGCGAAGGCCCGACACTGACCCTGCTCGATCTGCCCTATCAGCTGGATGCCGACAAGGAAATCCAGCGCTGACTAAACTTCCCTGGCGCCGCACCGGATCGCCTAAGAGAGCCACTTCATGAGCAAGCTTGCCGAAAAAGTCCAACAGGAACTGATCCATGCCATCGAGAACGATGAGCTGGTGCTGCCCACCCTGCCCGAGGTGGCGCTGAAGGTTCGTGAAGCGGCGGAAGACCCGGACGTGGGCATCCCGCAGATCAGCAAGGTGATCGGCAACGACGCCGCGCTCACCGCCCGCATCATCAAGGTGGTCAACAGCCCGTTGCTGCGCAGCAACAAGGAAATCACGGATCTGCAAATGGCGGTCAGCCGCCTGGGCATCAACTACACCTGCAACCTGGCCACCGGCCTGGCCATGGAGCAGATGTTCCAGGCCACCAGCGATGTGGTCGACCGCAAGATGCGCGAAGTGTGGAACAAGAGCACCGAAATCGCCGGTATCTGCCACGTGCTGTGTCGCCACTACACCCGCCTGATGCCGGATCAGGCCACGCTTGCCGGCCTGGTGCATCAGATCGGCGTACTGCCGATCCTTACCTACGCCGAAGAGCACAACGAGCTGCTGGCAGACTCCATCAGCCTCAACCACGTGATCGAGCAGATTCACCCGATCATCGGCGACAAGATCCTGCGTACCTGGGAGTTCCCGGAGCCCATAGCCGTCGTGCCCAGCCAGTACCTGGACTTCAGCCGCAACTCGGCCAAGGTCGATTACGTCGATATCGTCCAGGTCGCCACCCTGCAGAGCTACCTGGGCAGCGAACACCCCTACACCCAGCTGGACTGGAGCAGGATTCCCGCTTTCGCCAAGCTCGGTCTCGACCCGAACGTCGACATGCAGGCCGACGAAGACCTCTCCGCCGCCATGGAAGCGGCGATGAGCATGCTGCAATAAAAGCGTCTCGCCACGGATGGCAAAATGCCTCTACACTCGAGCCACTCGCCTGAGGAAGTAGAGCCATGCGTCTCACGCTTCTTTTGCTCATTCTCCTGCTCGGCAGCGCCCATGCTGCGGATCGAGTGCGTCTGACCAATGGCGAGTGGCCCCCCTATCTGGGCGAGAACCTGCCGTACCATGGCGTCGCGTCACGCATCGTCGCCGAAGCCTTTGCCCTGCAGAACGTCGAGGTGCAGTGGGAATTCCACCCCTGGGCACGCTCACTGAAAATGGCCGAACAGGGTCAGCGCGATGGCAGTGCGGTATGGCTGTCCAACCCCGAGCGCGAACAACGCTTCCATGTCAGCGATCCGGTGGTGGAAAGCAGCTACTACCTGTTCCACCGCAAGAATCGCAGCTTCGACTGGAGCGGTGTCGAGGATCTACGGGGACTACGCATTGCCGGTATACGTGGCTATGACTACGGTGCGGCCTTCCAGCGAGCGGAAGCCGCCGGTGAACTCGAGGTGACGCGCCTGACCGGCGACGAGCAGGGGCTGCGCCAGTTGCTGGCGGGACGTATAGACCTGTTCCCGGTCGACAAGGTCGTGGGCTTCGACCTGCTCTACCAGAAATTCAGTGCAGCCGAACGCCGCCAATTGAGCTTCCATCCGCAGCCCTTGCGCAGCGACAGTCTGCACCTGCTGCTATCACGTGAAGTGCCGGGCAATGCCGAACTGATGCAGCGTTTCAACCAGGGCCTGGCGCAACTGCGCGAGAGCGGCAGAATTTCCCAGTACCTGCTGGAGATCCAGCAGCCGTTAAGCCTCGGGCACTGAAACCGGAAACACCACCCTCACCCGCAAGCCATGCGGCACCACCTGATGCAGGCTGATCTGTGCACGATGCGCACGGCAGATTTCCCCTACGATGGCCAACCCCAGGCCCGCGCCACTGCCCTGAGCACCGCGCCGATAGAAGCGCTCGAACACCCTGTCATGCTCGTCCTCGGGAATACCCGGTCCGTCGTCTTCCACCTCCAGCACTGCCGGCGCCAATGCCCGCAACACCAGGTTGCCGCCCGCCGGCGTATGCGCCAGGGCGTTGTCGATGAGGTTGCTGAGCAACTCGTTGAGCAGCGTCGGCTCACCATCGACCCAGACCGGCTGCTCGGCTTCGAGTGCCAGCGCGACACCGCGCGCATGAGCCAGTGGCGCCATGGCCAGGCCGAGCTCGCGAGCCAGCAGACTGAGATCGATGCGCTGCGCCCCACCCTCGGTGATGGCCCGCGCACCACTCTCGATACGCGCCAGTGACAGCAACTGATTGGCCAGGATGGTCAATCGATCGCTCTGCTCGGCGGCCTGCTCCAGCGTCTGGCGCCAGTCCTGGGGGCGCTCGGCGCGCAGGCCCAGGGCAATTCGCGCCTTGAGCGCGGCCAGGGGGGTACGCAGCTCGTGCGCGGCATCGGCGATGAAGGCCGACTGGCGCTCGAACAGGGTCTGCAACCGTTCGTTGAACTGGTTCAGCGCCTCCACCAGAGGGCCAATCTCGCGTGGCAACTCGGCGTCGGGCAGCGGCCGCAGATCGTCGCTGGCCCGCTCGGCGACTGCTCGACGCAAGGTTTCCAGCGGGCGCAACGCCAGGCTGACCGCCACCCAGATCAACAGCAGCGCCACCACCACCAACAGGCCGATGCGCCACAGGGTACCGATCAGCAGTTCGCGAGCCATGCGTTCGCGCGCACCTTGCGTCTCGGCCACGCGTATCTCCGCCACACCTTGCAGCGTCAGTTCGCTGACCGGTTGCAGCAGGCTGACCACGCGCACGCCCTGACCGCGATAGACCCCATCGTAGAAACGCGCCAGTGCCGGGTAATCCTCGGTACGCGGCGTATCCGGCGGGGCTGCGGGCAAATCCTCGTAACCGGACACCAGGCCACCGTCGAACCCCAGCACCTGGTAGTAGATGCGTCCGGCGCTGTCGTAGGCGAAGGCATCCAGCGCCATGTAGGGCACGTTGGCCTGCAACCCTCCATCGGCGCTGTACAGACCATCGGAAATCGCCCGTGCCGATGCCAGCAGGGTACGGTCGTAGGCGGTATCCGCCGCATGGCGGGCACTCCAGTAGGCACTCAGGCTGCTGGCCAGCAGGATCAGCGACAGCGGCAGCGCCAGTCGGCGCAGCAGTCGCCCGCGCAGACTGCCGAGACGGGTCATGCCTCCATCGCCTCCAGCAGATAGCCCAACCCACGGAAGGTGACGATACGCACCGCGTGCCCCTCGAGCTTCTTGCGCAATCGATGGATATAGATCTCGATGGCATCGGGACTGGCTTCCTCGTCGAAGCCGAAGACCTGCGCAGCCAGCTGTTCCTTGCTCATCACCCGACCGAGGCGGGCGATCATCGCCTCCAATACCGCCTGCTCGCGCGCAGTCAGGGTCAGCGACTCGCCGGCCAGGGTGAAGCGGCGGGTGCCGAGGTCGTAGACCAGTTCGCCGCAGCGCTGCAGTTGCTCACCGCCGAGCACGCTGCGACGTAGCAATGCCTTGACCCGCGCCTCCAGCTCGGACAGTTCGAAGGGCTTGGCCAGGTAATCGTCTGCCCCCAGGTTGAGGCCGTGTACCCGATCCTTTACCTCGCCGCGCGCGGTCAGCATCAGCACCGGCAGGGTCTGGCCGCGATCGCGCAAACGCGCCAGCACGGCAAAGCCATCGAGCCGCGGCAGGCCGATATCGAGGATCGCCAGCGCGTAGTCCTCGCTGGAAAGCGCCAGGTCGGCAGCCACGCCATCATGCAGCACGTCTACCGTCCAGCCCGCTCCCTTGAGGGCCTGTGCCACGCTTTCCGCCAGTTGCAGGTGGTCTTCGACCAGCAGAATTCGCACCCTAAACCTCCGCCGCAAGATCGTTCGAGGCGCGCAGTGTAGCGCCACCCTCGGCGCTGTGAATTGCCGAAGTGCCGAACGAGTCGAAAGCCTCTGCTACAGAACGCAGCCCTCGTAGGGGAATGTCAGTCCGTCAGGCGCCAGGAGAGGGATAGGTAGGGTGCGCCATGCGCACCGCTGACACTCGCACTGGCACTTTGGTGTGCACGGCGCACCCTACACACGCAGGCCACAAAAATCGCTCCCGGCATTTTTTTCAGCACTGAAAGGCTGGTGAAAGCTTGCCCACCTAGGATCGCCAATCAGGTGGCTCGATCCACCTGCCTGAGCGGCCTGCAGTGGAGCAGTGCCGCGACAAGAACAAGAACGGAGACCACACCATGTTCGCTGCCTCGCGTCAGGCTTTTGCGCCTGCACACCCGCTCTGCCTGGCCATCGCCGCCAGCCTCGCCGCCCCCCTCGCCCAAGCCGCTTTCATTGAAGACAGCTCGGCCACCCTCACCGCCACCAACATCTATTTCAATCGCGACTTCCGTGAAGGTGACGGGCAGAACAAGCGCGAGGAATGGGGTCAGGGCTTTCGCCTGGACATCCAGTCCGGCTACACCGACGGCACCGTAGGTTTTGGTCTCGACGCCATGGGCCTGCTGGGTATCAAGCTCGACTCGGGCAAGGGCCGCACGGGCACCGATCTGCTACCCGTGCACGACGATGGCCACTCCGCCGACGAGTTCGGCCGCATCGGCATGACCGCCAAGGTCAAGGTCTCCGAAACCGAGTTTCGCTATGGCTCGCACGTTCCCGAATTGCCCGTGGTCAAGGCCAGCGACAGCCGCCTGCTGCCTCAGGTATTCGAGGGCGGCCTGTTGACCTCCTCCGAGCTGGAAGGCCTGACCTTCACCGGCGGTCGCCTGGACAAGGTGATCGACCGCGCCTCGACCGACGAGGAAGACCTCGTACTCAATAGCAAGAACCGCCGCTTCGCCGGTGGCATCAGCGCCGACCACCTGGATCTGGCCGGTGTCGACTACAAGTTCGCCCCAGGTTTCACCGGTCGTTATTACTTCGCCGATCTCGATGACATCTACCGCCAGCACTTCTTCGGCCTGCTGAGCAGCCACAAGGTAGGCGCCGGCACCCTGAGCAGCGATCTGCGCCTGATCCTCAGCAAGGACAGCGGTGCGTCCAAGGCTGGCAAAGTGGATAACCGTGCGATCAACGCCATGCTCAGCTACGGTATCAGCGGCCACAAATTCGGCCTGGGCTTCCAGGACATGAGCGGTGACACCGGTTTCGCCTACATCGACGGCAGTGATCCGTTCCTGATCAACTTCGTGCAGATCAACGACTTCGCCAACGCCGACCAGCGCTCCTGGCAAGCCCGCTACGATTACAGCTTCGCCAGCTTCGGCCTGCCCGGCCTGAGTTTCATGACCCGCTACATCACCAGTGACGACGCGCGCGTTGCCGGTAGCAGCGAACGTGGCGGCGAATGGGAGCGCGACATCGAACTCAAGTACGTGGTGCAGAGCGGCCCGCTCAAGGATCTCTACGTGCGCTTGCGCAACGCCAGCTTCCGCTCCGACTTCGCCCGCGACGCCGACGAAAATCGCGTCATCGTCGGCTACAGCCTGCCCATCTGGTAAGACACAATAAGATTAGCGAGGAGAACCATCATGAAACCTGCCCTGATCCGTGCCGCAATCGCCGCCTCCTGCCTGGCCTTCGCCGGCCAACTGATGGCCGCTGAACCGAAACGTCCGGAATGCATCGCCCCGGCCGCGCCGGGCGGTGGCTTCGACCTGACCTGCAAGCTGGCGCAAAGCGCGCTGGTGGACAGCAAGCTGCTGTCTTCGCCTATGCGTGTTACCTACATGCCCGGCGGCGTGGGCGCCGTGGCCTACAACGCCGTGGTCGCTCAGCGCCCGGCTGAGGCCGGCACCATCACCGCCTTCTCCAGCGGCTCGCTGCTGAACCTGGCACAAGGCAAGTTCGGTCGTTTCGACGAGAACGCCGTGAAGTGGCTGGCCGGCGTCGGCACCAGCTACGGAGCCCTGGCCGTGCGCAGCGACTCGCCGTACAAGACCCTCGATGATCTGGTCGCCGCCATCAAGGCAGAACCAGGCAAGGTGGTGATCGGCTCCGGTGGCACCGTCGGCAGCCAGGACTGGATGCAGACCGCACTGATCGCCCGTGCTGCCGGCATCGATCCACGTCAGTTGCGCTACGTGGCCATGGAGGGTGGCGGCGAACTGGCCACCGCTCTGCTCGGTGGTCACATCCAGGTCGCCAGTACCGACATCTCCGACTCCGTACCGCACATCGAAAGTGGCGACATGCGCATCCTCGCGGTGTTCTCCGAGCAGCGCCTGCCGGGCGACGTGGTGTCGAAGATTCCAACCGCCAGGGAGCAAGGCTACGACGTGACCTGGCCGGTGATCCGCGGTTTCTACGTCGGCCCGAAAGTCAGTGACGAAGCCTACGCCTGGTGGAAGAACGCCTTCGACCAGCTGCTGGCCTCGGACGACTTCGCCAAGCTGCGTGAACAGCGCGAGCTCTACCCCTTCGCCATGACCGGCGATGAACTGGACGCCTACGTCAAGAAGCAGGTCGTTCAGTACAAGCAACTGGCTCAGGAATTCGGCCTGATCCAGCAGTAACCCGCCAGGGCGCCAACACCCTGCGGTGTTGGCGCTCCGGCAGTTTCCGCAACCCGCAAATCCCCAACCGCCTGGCGCTTCGTGCTCACGGGCTGGCGTCGTTCACGCCAGGAAACCCGGCAGGCAACACAACACCACGAGGATTTCCTCATGTACCAACGCATCTTCGGCATCGTGCTGTTGCTCTGCTGCCTGAGCCTGGCCGCCACCGCCTGGGGCTACCACGCGCCGTTCTCCTATGAACCTGTCGGCCCCCGTGCCTATCCGCTGCTGTTGCTGGCACTGATGGGACTGGGCGCCATCTACCTGATCGCCAGGCCGACCAGCGCCACCACCGATCACGACGAGCCGCCGCTGGATCGCCACGTGCTGCGCAAAGTGGCCGGCTGCGTGGCGATACTCACCATCTATGCCGCGCTGTTCGAAATGCTCGGTTTCATTCCGGCCAGTGCCCTCTTCGGCATCGCCATGGCTCGCCTGTATGGCGGCTCCTGGTCGATCAGCGCGATCACCGGACTGATCCTGGCCATCGGCCTGTATGTCCTCTTCGACAAGGCCCTAGACGTACCGCTACCGCTCGGCATCCTCGCCGGACTGGAGAATTGATCCATGGATACTCTCAGCTACCTTGGCCAGGGCTTCGGTGTCGCCCTCAGCCCCTATAACCTGCTGACCGCCCTGTGCGGCACCCTGATCGGTACCGTCGTCGGCCTGCTGCCGGGCCTGGGCCCGATCAACGGCGTGGCACTGCTGATCCCCATCGCCTTCGCCCTCGGCCTGCCGCCGGAAACCGCATTGATCCTGCTGGCCGCGGTGTACCTGGGCTGCGAATATGGCGGCCGTATCTCCTCCATTCTGCTGAACATCCCGGGTGAAGCCTCGGCCGTGATGACCACCCTCGACGGTTACCCGCTGGCTCGCCAGGGCAAGGCCGGCATTGCTCTGTCGATCTCCGCCTGGAGTTCGTTCGTCGGCGGCCTGATCGCCACCTGCGGCGTGGTGATCTTCGCTCCGTTGCTGGCCAAGTGGGCCGTGGCCTTCGGACCTGCGGAATACTTCGTGCTGATGGTGTTCGCCATCGTCTGCCTGGCCGGCATGGCCGGCAACAAGCCGATGAAGACCGCCATCGCCTGCTGCATGGGCCTGTTCCTGTCGTGCGTTGGCATCGACTCCAACAGCGGCGTGTATCGCTTCACCTTTGGCAGCCTGGGCCTGGCTGACGGCATCCAGTTCGTCGTGCTGGTGCTCGGCCTGTTCTCGGTCAGCGAGATCCTCGTGCTGCTCGAACGCACCCATCACGGCCAGAAGGCCATCGAAGCCAGCGGCCGCATGCTGTTCAACCTGAAGGAAGGCGCCTTCGTCCTCGGTACCAACCTGCGCAGCGGCGCACTGGGCTTCGTCCTCGGTATCCTGCCGGGCGCCGGTGCCACCCTGGCCAGCGCCGTGGCCTACATGAGCGAAAAACGCCTGGCGCACAAGAACAACAGGTTCGGCGACGGTGACCTGCGCGGCCTGGCCGCACCGGAAACCGCCAACAGCGCCTCGGCCTGTGGCTCCATGGTGCCGATGCTGACGCTGGGCGTCCCAGGCTCGGGAACCACCGCAGTGATGCTCGGTGCTCTGACCCTGTACAACATCACCCCCGGCCCGCTGCTGTTCCAGAACCAGCCGGACATCGTCTGGGGCCTGATCGCCTCGCTGTTCGTCGCCAACGTCATGCTGATCGTGATGAACGTACCGATGATCAAGATCTTCACCAGGATTCTTGCCGTGCCCTACTGGGCCCTGGTGCCGGCCATCGCCATCATCACCTCGATCGGTGTCTACGCAGTGCACGCCACCACCTTCGATCTGTTCCTGATGATCGCCATCGGCGTCGCCGGCTACATCCTGCGCAAGATGGATTTCCCGCTGTCGGCCATCCTGCTGGGCTTCATCCTCGGTGGACTGATGGAACAGAACCTGCGCCGTGCCCTGTCGATCTCCAACGGCGAACTCGGCATTCTGTTCTCCAGCCCGATCACCTGGGGCGTGTGGACGCTGATAGTCGGCATGATCGCCCTGCCCTTCTACCGCAACTGGCGCAAGCGCAGTCAGCGTCAGGCTGAAGTGGCTGACGCCGCCTGAGGATGATGCGTGCCCCTAAGCATCACTTCCTTTAACCCACGCGGCTGGTGGCCTACGCCACTGGCCGGCGCGTTGGGTGGTTACCTGGCCAGTCTTGCAGACTGGCCTTTGCCGTGGATGGTCGGCTCGCTGCTGGCAGTGATCCTGCTGCGCTGCATCACGGATCGCCCCTTCAGCGAAGTGCCAGGTGGCCGCCGTGTCGGCCAATGGCTGATCGCTTCCGGCATCGGTCTGCACTTCACCAGCGAAGTGCTGGAGCAGGTGCTCATTCATTGGTGGGTCATTCTAATGGGAGCGCTGTGCCCGCTACTGGTGAGCGTGACCGGTATTGCCCTGCTGCGCCGGGCCGGCGTCGACCGCGCCACGGCCTTCTTCGCCAGCATGCCGGGCGGCGCCAGCGAGATGGTCAACCTCGGCCTGCGTCACGATGCCCAATCAGCCCGAGTGGCAGCGGCGCACAGCATGCGCCTGCTGCTGGTGGTGCTGCTGATTCCGGCGCTGTTCACCTGGAGCCTGCCGAATGTGCCGGCACCTGAGCGCTTTCCGGTGGACTGGAGCTGGCTGGTGCCGTTGCTGCTGGCAGGGGTCGCTCTGGGCGTGCTGTGGAACAGGCTGAACCAGCCCAACCCCTGGATGCTCGGGCCATTGACCGTTTGCGCGGTGGCCAGCGCGATGTTCGACCTGCACCTGGCATTGCCGGCTGAGCTTGGCCAGTTCGGCCAGTGGCTGATCGGCAGCGCCCTGGGTTGCCACTTCAATCGCGCCTTCTTCCGTAGCGCACCGGGCTTTCTCGGCCGCGTGCTGCTGTCGACGCTGCTGGCCATGCTGGGTGCGGTGGCACTGGGCGAAATACTCGCCTGGCTGTCCGGCCAGGATCACCTGTCGCTGATCCTCGGCATCATGCCCGGTGGCATCGCCGAACTCAGTCTGACGGCCGAGGCCTTGCAGCTTTCGGTGGCCCTGGTCACCGCACTCCAGGTGCTCAGGCTGTTTCTGGTGATGTTCCTCGCCGAGCCACTGTTCAAACTCTGGTGCAAGCGCCACGCTTAGCCCGCCTCGTGCGGGCTTTTTTTATGCTGGCGGATACATGCAAGAAAACGATGGCGCAAAAGGCTCTTTTCTTCTCCCACCACATCACTATCCTCGACAGGCCTTTTTACCTTCCACACACGGCGGATAGGCGATGGAACTGAGACAACTGCGTTACTTCCTCAAGGTGGTCGAGCACGGCAGCCTCGGCCGTGCGGCCCTGGAGCTGAACGTGGGAACCTCGGCCCTGAGCCAGCAGATCAGCAAGCTGGAGAACGAGCTCAGCACCCGCCTGCTGACACGCAGCAGCACCGGTGTCTCACCCACCCCGGCGGGCATTGCCTTCCAGCACCATGCCCAACTCACCCTGCGCCAGGCGGAGAACGCCGCCCAGGCCGCCCAGCGAGAACGCATGAGCGGCTACGTGAGCGTCGGCTTCGCCCCGAGCACGTCATCGGTGCTGGCGCTGCCGCTGATCGCGGTGATGCGCCAGCGTTACCCGAACATCCAGCTGCACCTGGTGGAAATGCTCTCCGGCTATCTGACCAGCCAACTGCACGCGCGCCAGCTGGATCTGGCGATACTTTTCCACAGCGATCCGGGCAGGCGCTGCCGCGTCAGGCCCCTGCTCGATGAAAAGCTCTTCGTGATCGCAGCCCCCAACCTGCCCGGCATGCCCACTGGCGACAACGTGAAGCTCGATGAGCTTGCGCAGTTGCCACTGGTGCTGCCCAGCGTCCAGCATGGCCTGCGCACCACCATCAGCAATGCCTTCGCCCATTCGCGCTGCGAACCCACCGTAGTGATGGACGTCGATGGCCTGGCGCTACTGATGGACACGGTCAAGGCCGGTTATGCCGCCACCATCCAGCCGGGCTCGGTTGCAGCCAGAGCCCGCGAGCAGGGGCTGCACGTGGTGCAGATCAGCGATGCCCACGCAGGCCGGCGCAACCTGCTGGTGTCCCTCCCCGACGATGAACTGTCCCCCGCGGCCCTGGCCGCACGCGTAGCGATCCTGGATACGACCCGAGAGTTGGTCGGCAGCGCCCGCTGGCCCGGTGCTCACCTGCTGGATGAGCATGACGCCTGACCCCGGCACGGGTGTTTAGAAATACTGAACACCCCACGCCATTCCTGGCCTTTCGGGCCACTGCCCCCCCCTCCTAAAGTTCCTCGCCAGACGGGGAGCCCTATCGTGTAGCGCTCCTCTGCCAACGAGGAGACACGATGATCGATGTTCTGGTTATAGGCGGCGGCAACGCCGCGTTATGCGCCGCCCTGATGGCCCGAGAGGCCGGGGCCAGCGTACTGCTGCTGGAAGGCTCGCCACGCCAGTGGCGTGGTGGCAACTCGCAGCACACCCGCAACCTGCGCTGCATGCACGAGGCCCCGCAGGACGTTCTGGTCGATGCCTACCCCGAAGAAGAATTCTGGCAAGACCTGCTCAAGGTCACCGGAGGGCAGACCGACGAGCACCTGGCGCGTCTCGTCATCCGCGCCTCATCGTCCTGCCGCGACTGGATGCGCAGCCACGGCGTGCACTTTCAACCTCCGCTGTCCGGTGCCCTGCACGTCGCACGCACCAACGCCTTCTTCATGGGCGGCGGCAAAGCGCTGGTCAACGCCTACTACCGCAGCGCCGAACGACTGGGCGTGCAGATCCGCTACGACGCGCCGGTCGACGACATCGAGCTGCAGGGTGACCGCTTCGTCGCGGCGCACATTCCCGCGCGGGAAGTCGATGGCAAGCAGTATCCGGCCGAGCGCATCGAAGCGCGCACCTGCGTACTGGCAGCCGGCGGCTTCGAGTCCAATCGTGAATGGTTGCGCGAGGCCTGGGGCGTCAACGAACGCGGCGAGTGGCCGGCAGACAACTTTCTGATTCGCGGCACCCGCTTCAACAACGGCGTGCTGCTGCGCAAGCTGATCGATGCCGGCGCCGAGACCATCGGCGATCCGACCCAGGCACACATGGTGGCCATCGACGCTCGTGCGCCGCTCTACGATGGAGGCATCTGCACCCGTATCGACTGCGTATCGCTCGGTGTGGTGGTCAACTGCGAGGGTGAACGCTTCTACGACGAAGGCGAGGACTTCTGGCCCAAGCGTTACGCCATCTGGGGTCGACTGGTCGCTCAGCAACCCAGGCAAGTGGGCTTTTCGATCATCGATCAGAAGGCCATCGGACGTTTCATGCCGCCGGTCTTTCCCGGCACCACGGCCAACAGCCTGGAAGAGCTCGCCAGCAAACTCGGCCTGCCGGTCGAAACCTTCGTAACAACCTTGCAGGCCTACAACAGTGCCTGCGTGGGCGATGACTTCGACCATACCCGCCTCGACGGCTGCCACACCGCAGGCGTGACGCCGGCCAAGACCAACTGGGCTCGCCCCATCGATACCCCACCCTTCTACGGCTACCCGCTCAAGCCGGGGGTGACCTTCACCTACCTCGGCCTGAAGACCGACGACACCGCCGCCGTGCACTTCGCCGGCAAGCCCAGCGCAAACCTGTTCGTCGCCGGAGAAATGATGGCAGGCAATGTCCTCGGCAAGGGTTATACGGCCGGCGTCGGCATGTCCATCGGCACGGCCTTCGGCCGTATCGCCGGAACCCAGGCCGCAGCGGCAGCCGGTCATCGCCCCCATGCAGCAAGCGACGGAGAATCCCGTGCAATCGCCTGAAATCATACAAATCGCCTCTCCAGGCAATAGCACGGAGCAGCAAAGCCTGATTCCCCTGCTGAACGTTCACGAAGCCGAAGTCGACCGGCAGATGCACATCTGCAACGCCTGCCGTTACTGCGAAGGGTTCTGCGCCGTGTTCCCGGCCATGACCCGTCGACTGGATTTCGCCAAGGCCGACGTCCATTACCTGGCCAACCTCTGCCACAACTGCGGCGCCTGCCTGCATGCGTGCCAGTACGCCGCACCGCACGAGTTCGCCGTGAACGTGCCGCAGGCCATGGCCAAGGTTCGTCTCAATACCTATGTCGAGTACGCCTGGCCAGGCAAGCTCGGCACCCTCTACGAGCGTAACGGCCTGACGCTGTCGCTGGCCCTGGCAGGCTCGCTGGCGCTGTTCCTGCTGCTGACCCTGCTGGTCAAAGGCACGCTGTTTCCCGGCCCCCTGGCCGGTAACTTCTACGCGATCTTCCCGCACAACACCCTGGCTTTGATGTTCGGTGGCGCCTTCGGCTTCGCCATCCTCGCCCTGGCCATCGGCGTCACGCGCTTCTGGCGGGCGATCAGCCCCACCGACACACAAGCGCTCGCCAGTGGCGCCGCCGTTGCGGAAGCCTCCAGCGCGGTGCTCAAGCTCAAGTACCTCGACGGCGGCCATGGCGAGGGCTGCAACAACGAAAGCGACCGCTTCACCCTCTGGCGCCGCCGCTTCCACCACTTCACCTTCTACGGCTTCATGCTGTGCCTGGCCTCCACCAGCGTGGCCACGCTTTACCACTACCTGCTCGGTTTGCAGGCGCCCTATCCACTGCTCAGCCTGCCGGTGGTGCTCGGCACGCTGGGCGGCATCGGCCTGCTCATCGGGCCTGCCGGGCTGCTGTGGCTCAACTACCGCCGTGACCCGGAACACGGTGACCGCGCCCAGGCGCCCATGGATCGCGGCTTCATCGTGCTGCTATTGCTGATCAGTCTGACCGGCCTGGCCTTGCTGGCCTGGCGTGATACCGGCGCGATGGCGCTGTTGCTGGCGATCCACCTGGGCATGGTGATGGCGTTCTTCCTGACCATGCCGTACGGCAAGTTCGCCCACGGCATCTTCCGTAGCGCGGCGCTGCTCAAGCACGCGATCGAGAAGCGCCAGCCGGACAACCTCAAGCTCGGCAGCGACTGAGCCCCGAACCCATACCGGCGGGATGCACCGTGCATCCCGCCCGTTGTCCCGACGCCGCCAGCGGCGTCCAAGCCTGAACCACAATAAAACTCCACAGGAGAACACATGAAAAACCGCCTCATCTGCGCCGCGCTGCTGACCTCCGGTCTGCTTGCCGCCGGCACGGCACTCGCCGAACCCAAACGCCCCGAATGCATCGCGCCAGCAAAGCCCGGTGGCGGTTTCGACATCACCTGCAAGATCGCCCAGAGCGGTCTGAAAGACAGCGGTCTGCTCAAGGCGCCCATGCGCGTCACCTACATGCCCGGAGGCATCGGCGCCGTCGCCTACAACGCAGTGGTCGCACTGCGGCCGAAAGAACCCGGCGTAATCACCGCCTGGTCGAGCGGTTCGCTGTTGAATCTGGCGCAAGGCAAGTTCGGTCGCTATGACGAAAAGGCCGTGCGCTGGCTCGCAGCCATCGGCACCGATTACGGCGCGATTACCGTGCACCGCGACTCGCCCCTGCACACCTTCGATGACCTGATCAAACAGCTGGAAAAGGCGCCATCGGAACTGGTCATCGGCGCGGGCGGCACCGTTGGCAGCCAGGACTGGATGCAGGCGGCACTCGTCGCCCGTAGCGCGCATATCGACCCGCAGGCGCTGCGCTACGTGGCCTTCGAGGGCGGCGGCGAGCCCATGACGGCGCTGCTCGGTGGCCACGTGCAGGCCATCGTCAGCGGTTTTGGCGAAGCCACGGCGCAGTTGGAAGCGGGCAATGTGCGCATCCTCGCGGTGATGGCCGAAGAACGACTGCCGGGAAAACTCGCGAATATTCCCACCGCGAAAGAACAGGGCTATGACGTCGTCTGGCCTATCGTACGCGGTTTCTACATGGGGCCCGAGGTCAGCGACGAGGACTTCGCCTGGTGGCAGGAGCGCTTCGAAACCCTGCTTGCCGAGGAAGGCTTCGACAAGACCCGCGCGCAGTTCGACCTGATGCCCTTTTCCAAGACGGGCAAAGAGCTGGAGCAGTTCGTCCACGAACAGGTGGCCGAGTACAAGGTGCTGGCGAACGAGTTCGGCCTGCTCCAATAACACTCGGGCGCTATCCGGCGCCGACGCAAGAACCACGTTCAGCCCGCCCCGTGCGGGCTTTTTCATGCGTCACCACTGCAATTGCAGGGCACTGCCGAACTCACGTGACTGACCGCTCACGGGGTCGACGAAACGCAACCCCCGCGCCAGCAGTTTGAGCGGTTTGCCGTAGTCGTCCGGCTGGTTCCGTGACGCCTGCAACTCGGGGTAGAAATCATCACCCACGATGGGCGCACCAAGCCCGGCCAGATGCACCCGCAACTGGTGCTTTCTGCCCGTCACGGGTGACAGGCCGTAACGCCACAACGCGCCCCGCTGCTCCAGCACCTCGATCAGCGTTTCGCTATTGGCCTCGCCAGGCACCTCCTGCATGCGGAAGAACGGCTCGCCATCCACCATGCGCGAACGATGCAGGCAGGGAAACTGCAACCGCGACAACGCCGGGGCGATGGCCTCATAGCGCTTTTCCACCCGCCGCTCGCGAAACAGCGCCTGATACTGGCCGCGACTGCTCGGGTTCACCGAAAACAGCACCAGCCCGGCAGTCAGTCGGTCGATGCGATGGATCGGCACCAGGTCGGCATTGCCGGTACGTCGTATCAGCCGCGCCAGCAGGGTCTGCTCGACGTATTCACCAGCCGGCATGACTGGCAGAAAATGCGGCTTGTCCGCCACCAGCAGGTGTTCGTCCTGCCACAGCACCTGTTCCTCGAAGGGAATCGGCGTTTCGTTCGGCACTTCGCGGAAGTAACGCACCTTGAGCCCGACGCGGTAACAATGCTCGGGGCCGATAGGAACACCCGCACCATCCAGCACCTTGCCCGTCGCCATGCGCTGCAGCCAGGTAGCACGGTCGATGGCGGGAAAGTGATCGCACAGGCAATCGAGCACCGTCGCCCAGTCCCCCTGGGGCAAGTGAAGGGTACTGGGGCGCATCATGGGGCTGGGCATTGCGGGAAACACTCGACGAATCCGGAGGGGCGAATTAGGCCGCAGTCGTTGCACTCAGTCAAAGCAAACGGCTTGAGCGGGCGTCCGGCTGTGGCTATGGTGGCCGCTCGTATTTGGAGAGTCCCATGTCCGTCACCCGTTCCCTGCTCACCAGCATCGCCCTACTCCCGCTCCTGGCCGCCTGCCAGGTCTACACCGGCAAGCCGGAAGGCCCGCCTCCGGCCACCCGCCTGCAAGGCCAGGTGCAGGTCGAGAACGGTCAGTTGACCTTCATCCCCTGTCAGGAGCAACGCCGCTTCGTGCTGACCGACGGCGGCAACACCGATATCGAGCGCGAAGCTGAGCAACTCGGCAGCGATGGCCAGAGCGGCCTGTTCGCCGACCTGGCAGGCCGCCTGGGTGGCAGTCAGGGCAAAGACAACGACGGGCGCTTCGAGATCAGCCAAATCTATCGCCTGCAGAACGAAGGCCATGGCTGCGACGATCTCAACTTCAAGCGCCTGACCCTGCGCGCCAGCGGCAACGAGCCGTTCTGGCAGGTAGAGGTCGGCAGCAAGGGACTGGTGCTCAATCGCCCGGATCATGAGCCGCTGGCCCTGCCCTATCTGGAGGAGCAGTTGCCGGAAGGTCGTCTCAGCTTCAGCAGCGAAGCCAACGGCCAGCGCCTCGATCTGTGGGTAGCCCCGCAGCGTTGCGTCGACGGCATGAGTGGTGCAGTCAATCACCTCAGCGCCGAGTTGCGTCTCGACGGCCAGGTGCTGCGTGGCTGCGCGCACTTCGGCGGCGCACGCAACTGACCGTCGAACTGCGGGTGATCCTGCGCAGGGTCACCCGCTCGCAGCGTGCGAGCGCGCTAACCGCTAGCCCAGACTGCCGGCGAAACGCCGCGCATAATCTTCCCGCTCGAAGGCCTCGACCACGAAATCGATGAAGCTACGCGTCTTGCCCGGCATCAACTGACGGCTGGGGTAATACAGCGACAACGCGCCAGCATCCGCCCACCAGCGCGGTAGCACCCGTACCAGCTCGCCCGACTCCAGCCAGGGCAATACATCGGGCACGGCAAGCATCGCCACCCCCAGGCCCAGCAGCGCCGCTTCTCGCACAGCCGCCGGATCATTGACCACAATGGTTTCTCGCATCGCTGCGGCCACCTCATCGCCCTGGACGGTGCGCATGTTCCAGGTGCGGATACGCCCCGAAGAGAGTGAGCGCATGACGATGCCATCCAGCTCGATCAACCCCGAAGGATCGGCTGGCAGCGGATGGCGGGCCAGATAAGCGGGCGAAGCAAAGGCGATGACATGCAGCGAAGCCAGCGCTCGGGCAACCACGCCAGGCGCCAGTTCGAAGCCTCCGCCAATGGCCGCATCGTAGCCTTCGGCAATCAGATCGACCGCACGGTTCTCGAAGTGCCACTCGGGCCGTACGCGGGGATAGCGCTGGAGAAACTCAGGCAATAGCGGCAGCAGGTAGTCGAGCCCGAAGGATGGCGCCACGCTGATCTTGAGCACACCGGCCGGCTGGCCATCATCGGCTGATACGGCGGCGATGGCATTGTGCAGGGACTCCAGGTTGTCGCCAATGGCATTGAGGAACGTCTCTCCGGCCTCGGTCAGCGTCAGCTTGCGAGTCGAGCGCTGGAATAGCCGCACGCCCAGGTTGCGCTCCAGCATGGCGACGTTGCGGCTCACCGCTGCCGGCGTCAGGGCGAGGCGGCGTGCTGCCGCCGAGAAGCTGCCGCTCTCGGCACTACGTACGAAGGATTCAAGATTGGTGAGCGTTTCCATGGCGCGATCTTAAATGGATGCTTGAAGATAATCCAAATGATTAGCCGCTAATCAAAGGGCAATGAAAACACCATAGTCACTCCACCGAATGTCTCGGCAATCAAACGGAGTGAACCATGAGCAACGTGATTTCTTCCCACCCCCTTCCTCTGACCGGTAAGACGGCGCTCGTAACAGGCGGCTCTCGTTCCATCGGCGCAGCCATCGCCAAACGCCTGGCCGCCGACGGCGCCCAGGTTGCCTTCACCTACAACGGCTCGCCCCAACAGGCCAAGGAAACCGCAGCGGCCATCGAGTCGGCAGGCGGTCGCGTGCTGGCGATCCAGGCCGACGCAGCCGATCCCGAGGCCGTGCGTGCCGCCGTCGCGAACACGCTAGAAGCGTTCGGCGGCCTCGACATTCTGGTGAATAACGCCGGTGTCGGCGTGTTCAGTCAGTTCGAAGAAACCAGTTTCGAGGATTACCAGAAGATGCTCGCGGTCAACGTGACCGGTGTATTCGTCGCCACCCAGGAAGCGGTAAGGCACATGCAGGCAGGCGGTCGCGTCATCCACATAGCCAGCTCGGTCACCAAGTCCGCAGGTGTGCCCGGACTTGCCGCATACAGCCTGACCAAAGGTGCCGTCGCCGGTTTCAACCGCAGCCTGGCACATGATCTGGGGCCCCGCGGCATCACGGTCAACAGCATCCACCCAGGCCCGGTGAACACCGACATGAACCCGGCCGATAGCGAGGTTGCCCAGCTCCTGACGCCTCGCATGGCAGTGGGGCGCTATGGAGAGCCGCACGAATTTGCCAGCCTGGTGGCATTCATCGCCAGCCCGCAAGCTTCGTTCATCACCGGTGCGGACATCCTCGCTGATGGCGGGTTGACCTCCTGAGCACGCCGGGGCAGGCCAGTCAGCCTGCCCCATGGTTTCCGACACCTCGGCTATCAGGAGTCCCGGCATGAGCAAATCGCCCTCCATCGGCATCATCGGTGCCGGCCACATCGGTGCAACCTTCGCACGCGCCCTGGCGCGTCGGAACATTCCGGCAATCCTCGCCAACAGCCGTGGGCCAGAGAGCCTGCAAGGCCTGGTACAATCCATCGGCCCGAGCATCCGTGCCGGCACCCGCGAGCAGGCGGCAGCGCAGTCCATCGTGCTGGTCGCAGTGAACTGGTCGAAGCTGCCAGCCGCGCTGTCCGGGCTTGCGGACTTCGCCGGGCGTATCGTCATCGACAGCAACAACCCGATCGAAGCGCCGCTGTTCAACCCCATCGATCTGCATGGTCGCACCTCGAGCGAGGTGTTTGCCGACCTGGTGCCGGGCGCCCATGTCGTGAAGGCGTTCAATCATCTGAACGCCAGACTGCTCATCGCCGATCCCGCCGAGCGCGGCGGCCGGCGTGTGCTGTTCCTGGCGGGTGACGACAATCGCGCGAAGAACCAGGTCAGCGCACTGATCGATGAGCTGGGCTTCGCCGCCATCGACCTTGGCGGGCTGGCCCAAGGTGGGCGCCTGACGCAATTCCCCGGTGGGCCATTGCCCTCGCTCGAACTGGTGCAGTTCGGTTGAGCGACCGGGAGACGAAAATGAAGGATTCCATCATGCCCCATATCGATTCACCTGCTGCAGACACCCGTTCCATGTCTGCTGCCTGGTGGGCCGTCATCTCTCTTGCCCTGGGCGCCTTCGGTCTGGTCACGGCGGAATTCCTGCCGATCAGCCTGCTGACACCGATGGCCGCCGACCTGGGCGTCTCCAACGGCGCGGTGGGCCAGGCCATTACCGCCACCGCCGTGGTCGCCGCATTCGCCGGGCCGCTGGTGGTGCTGTTCTCGGGCCGCCTGGATCGGCAGAAGATCGTCTGGGGGTTGATGGGCATGCTGGTGTGCTCCTGCATCCTTTCGGCCTATGCCTCGAACATCACGGTGCTGCTGATCGCGCGTGGGCTGCTGGGCTTCGCCCTCGGCAGCTTCTGGGCCATGATGGCAGCGCTCGCCCTGCGCCTGGTGCCCCCGGACAAGGTGCCACGTGCCCTTTCGATCATCATGATGGGCATCTCGCTCGCAACCATCTTCGCTGCCCCGCTGGGTGCCTACCTGGGAGAACTGTGGGGCTGGCAGGCCACCTTCCTGGCCGCGTCCGGCATTGGCGTGGTCGCGCTGGCGATCCAGATGCTGACCCTGCCCAAGCTGCCGGCCGCCGCAGCACCGGGCCTGGCGTCCTTCAGGGCGGCCCTGACGCGGCGCGCGGTCGTCGTCGGCATCGGCACCGGGCTTCTGGTCATTTCCGGGCACTTCGCCGCTCTGACCTTCATCCGCCCTTTCCTCGAGGAGGTTCCGCGCCTGGATGTCGCGACCGTCTCGCTTGCCCTGCTGGCCTTCGGTATCAGCGGCTTTTTCGGCAACCTTGCCGGCGGCGCCGTCGCCGCGCGCAGTCCGGCCTGGGCAGTGGCCAGTTGTTCGTTCCTGATCGCTGCGGTTGCTCTGACGCTGATCCTGTTCGGTACGCAGGCCCGCGTCGCCATCACCGCAGTTGCACTCTGGGGCTTCGCCTTCGGTGCCTTCCCGGTATCGATCTCCATCTGGAACGCGCGCGCAGCCACCGATCATGCGGAAAGCGCTGGCGCCCTGCTGTCATCGACCTTCCAGGTCGCCATTGCAGCGGGTGCGGTTCTGGGGGGACTGATCATCGACAGCCTCGACTCGCAAGCCGTGATCGTCTATGCCGCGACAGCAGCCTTCGCGGGCGCTGCTCTGATGTTCATCCGGGGTCGCGCAATCGAACGCCAACGTGGCTGAGCGTGTAATCGCGCAACGTTCACCTACGCTCAACGGAGCCAAGCCGTCAGCACCGGCCTTCTCCATCCGGGCAGCGAATCCCGTACAATCGCGACCCTCTTCACCCTGCCGGATCACCACCGGCCAAACAGGACATCGCACATGCTTCGCCTGACCGAACTGAAACTGCCCCTCGACCATCCCGATGAAGCCCTGCGCCCGGCCATCGTCCAACGCCTGGGTATCCCTGACGCCGACCTGCTCGCCTTCAGCGTGTTCAAGCGCAGCTACGATGCACGCAAGAAGTTCGGCGACATGCCATTCATCTATACCATCGATTGCGAGGTAAAGGACGAGGCAGCGCTGCTCGCTCGCCTGCGCGACGACAAGCATGTCGGCCCGGCACCGGACATCAGCTACAAGCCGGTCGGCAAGGCCGCAACGCCGCTGGACGAACGCCCGATCGTGGTGGGCTTCGGCCCCTGCGGCATCTTTGCCGCGCTGATTCTGGCCCAGGCCGGCCTGCGCCCCATCGTGCTGGAGCGCGGCAAGGAAGTACGCGAACGCACCAGGGACACCTGGGGCCTGTGGCGCAAGAACGTGCTCAACCCGGAGTCCAACGTGCAGTTCGGCGAAGGCGGTGCCGGCACCTTCTCCGACGGCAAGCTGTACAGCCAGATCAAGGATCCCAACCACCATGGCCGCAAGGTGCTGCAAGAGTTCGTCAAGGCTGGAGCACCGGAAGAAATCCTCTACGTCAGCAAGCCGCACATCGGCACTTTCCGCCTCACCGGCGTGGTCGCCACCATGCGCGAAGAGATCAAGGCCCTCGGTGGCGAAGTGCGCTTCCAGGAGCGTGTCAGCGACCTGCTGATCGAGGGTGATCAACTCTGCGGGGTGGTGCTGGAAAGTGGCGAACAGATCGCCAGCCGCCACGTCATCCTCGCGCTCGGCCACAGCTCGCGCGACACCTTCCGCATGCTGCATGCGCGCGGCGTGTTCCTGGAGGCCAAGCCGTTCTCGGTGGGGTTCCGCATCGAGCATCCGCAATCACTGATCGACCGCGCACGCCTGGGCAAGTACGCCGGCCACCCGAAACTCGGTGCCGCCGACTACAAACTGGTGCACCACGCCAGCAATGGCCGTTCGGTGTACAGCTTCTGCATGTGCCCTGGCGGTACCGTGGTCGCCGCCACCTCCGAGCCGGAGCGCGTGGTCACCAACGGCATGAGCCAGTACTCGCGCAACGAGCGCAACGCCAATGCCGGCATCGTCGTCGGTATCACCCCCGAGCAGGATTACCCGGACGGCCCGCTGGCCGGCGTGGAACTGCAGGAGCGCCTGGAATCGCACGCCTATGTGCTCGGCGGACGCAACTACGAAGCACCGGGGCAACTGGTCGGCGACTTCATCGCCGGCAAGCCGTCGAGTGCACTGGGCGAAGTGCAACCCTCCTACAAACCGGGTGTGAAGCTGGGCGATCTGGCGCCATCACTGCCGGACTTCGCCATCGAGGCCATCCGTGAAGCACTGCCGGCCTTCGGCAAACAGATCAAGGGTTTCGACCTGGCGGATGCGGTGCTCACCGGCATCGAGACGCGCACCTCCTCGCCGGTGCGCATCACCCGTGGCGATGACCTGCAGAGCCTCAACCTCAAGGGTCTGTACCCGGCCGGCGAAGGCGCTGGCTATGCCGGCGGCATTCTTTCCGCCGGGGTGGACGGCATTCGCGTCGCCGAGGCCGTGACCCGTTCCATGCTGGGCCGGGAATGAGCCTCCAGTAGGGGGCGCCCTGCGCACCACGGCCTGCGTAAAATCATTGGTGCGCACAGCGCCCCCTACCGGTCACCAAGGCGCCAGCAGCACAAGGTCGAGCGACGCGAGCCATGGCTACGCCGTGCAGGGTCGTCGTAGCTCGATAGCTCGCTGAAACCGGCCTTGCGCATCATCCCTGCCGAGGCGGCGTTCTCTTCGTGGCGGTCGATGTAGATATCCTGAACACCCAGCGCGACGATGCGCTCGATAGCCGCCTCCAGCAGTCGTGAACCCAGCCCCTGCCCCGCACAGCCGCGATGCACGACCGCCTCGCAGATATACGCGTGCTGTTGCGCCTCCCGCCCCGTGGGCTGATGAGCGGAAAAATCCCGGGTCAGTCGATAGCTGACGAAACCGAGCAAGCCACTGTCGCCCTCGGCCAGCACGGCCAATGTTTCGCCACTTGCGATGGCCTGCAAATGAGCACGCACCTCGACCTCGGGCAGGTAGTTCCAAGGGTTGGGGCCGTGTTCGAGCAACAGTTCGCACATGATCTGGATATCGGCCGGCTGCGCCTGGCGAATGCGGGCTTCGTTCATGATCGGGTTCCCCAAGGAAAAGGCCAGTCTAGAGACTGGCCTCGTACAGACACAGGTACAGCAAGAGACGAGAACTGTGCCTGTTAACGGTCGTCTTCCCAGGGGCGTCCACGGGTGCGTTCGACCAGCTCGACCTTCTGCTGCATCGCCGCCTTGGACAGCATGTGCGCACTCACCGGCGCGGTGATGAACAGGAACAGGGTGATCAACAATTCATGCAGGCTCAACCCTTCGCCGCGGCTGCCGAAGAAGATCAGCGAGGCGATGACCATGCCGCCCACACCAAGGGTGGTGGCCTTGGTCGGCCCGTGCAGACGCATGAAGAAATCCGGCAGGCGATACAGGCCGATGGCGCCAATCAGCGCAAACAGGCTGCCGACCAGCAGGAACAGGGAGACCAGTATTTCGACCCACATTGGCATGGAAAAAACCTCCTGGAACCTGGATCAACGTCTCGCGAGCTGGAGGCATGCAAGGCAGAAACAGGCAAAAAACCGCGGTTTACAAACGCAAATGAGCATTTGACTCACTTCGTTCGCCCCTTCGGGGCCGTGCCAAAGCACGTTCAGCTTCACGCTGTGAGCCTGTTTATAAAGTGGCAGGCCCGACGCGCAGCAGACTTTCGACAGGTTCAGTCGATGATGTCGCCGTGCATCATGTGCTTGCCCACCGCCACGGTACTGACGAAGCCCATCACCGCGATCAGCAAGGCAATCTCGAAGAACAGATCGGAATCCAGCCAGACCCCGAACAGCACGATCAGCGCCAGCGCATTGATGTACAGGGTATCCAGGGCCAGCACGCGATCGGGCATGCTCGGCCCCTGTACCAGACGCAGCACATTGAGCACCATGGCCACGCCGATGATGAACAGGCACAGGGGAATCACGTAGGCGAGCATTCGAATATCTCCAGCAGCGGCGCTTCGTAACGGCTCTTGATCTCGGCGATCATGGCATCGGTATCGGGCACATTCAGACCATGCAGGAGCAGCGTCTTGTGGTCATTGCTCAAGCCCGCCGACACGGTCCCCGGCGTCAGCGAGACCACGCAGGCCAGCAGCGACAGCAGGAACTCGTCCTCGATGTCCATCGGCACCTCGACGAACGCCGGTTGCAGGCGATCCTTGGGGCCCAGCACCAGGCGTGCGACATGCAGGTTGGCCAGCACGATGTCGTAGAACACCTTGGCCAGGAACACGGCGAGCTTCAGCGGCCGACGCAAGTGCGGCACGTTGAGCAGGAAGTCGCGCGTCAGCCAGACGATAGCCCAGCCGAGAAACAGGCCGAGCAGCACGTGACCGAGCGCGACGCTGTTGACCAGCGCCAGCCAGATGACCGCCAGCAGCAGCGTCAGGTGGGGATGGGGAAACAGACGTCTCATGCCTCACCTCCATCGATCAGCGAAAGGTAGGGCTGCAGATCCAGCAACTGTTCGGCAGTGGCCTGCATGTAGATCAGCAGCGGTTGCGCCAGTACCAGCAGTAACGGGCTGGCCAGCAGTAGCCCCAGGGTCGCACCGAGACGCGTCCGATCGGCAGGCTCGGTGTTCTCCAGCGGTCGACCATGACTGTGCCAGAACATCTGGCTACCGGCGCGGCTCAACGCCACCAGTGTCACCAGACCGCAAAGCAACACCACCGACCACAACCAGAGAGCCTGGCTGCCGGGCTCCACCGAACGCAGCAACAGCAGCTTGCCGAGGAAGCCGGAGAACGGCGGCAAACCAGCCACCGAAATGGTCGCGGCGAAGAACAGCGCCCCCAGCAGCAAGGGCTGATGCAGGGCCTGCAACAGGTGCAGGTCATCCCCCGCCGGGCCGCGCTGGCGCACGATCAGTCCGGCCAGCAGGAACAGTGCCGCGCTGATCAGGGTGCTGTGCACCAGGTAATACAGGGCGGCGCTCAACGCCTGAGGCGTGCCGAGGGAGAACCCCGCCAGCAGCGTACCGACCGATACCACCACCAGATAGCCCAGCAGCACTTGCAGGCGCTCCGCGGCCAGTGCACCGATGGCGCCCGCCGCCAGCGTCAGCAACGCCAGCCACCAGAGCATCTCGTGGGCCATGTTGGCCAGCGATCCGGCACCCTCGCCAAAGATCATGGTGAACACCCGGAAGATCGAATACAGGCCGACCTTGGTCATGATCGCGAACAGCGCCGCCACCGGCGCAGGCGCCGAGGCGTAGGCCTTCGGCAACCAGAAATACAGCGGCAGCACCGCTGCCTTGAGGGCGAACACCACCAGCAGCAGATAGGCGGCCGCACTCAGCAACGGTGCCAGCTCCGGGTCGGCTTCGGCCACCTTCTGCGCCAGATCCGGCATGTTCAACGTACCGGTCAGACCGTAGAGGATGCTCACACCGATCAGAAAGAACGACGAACCGAGCAGATTGAGCACCACATAGTGAACGCCAGCCTTGATCTGATCCTTGCCATTGCCGTGCACCAGCAGCGAATAGGACGAGATCAGCAGAATCTCGAAGAAAACGAACAGGTTGAACAGGTCGGCGGTGAGAAAGGCACCGTTGATGCCGAGCAACTGGAACTGGAACAGCGCGTGAAAGTTCTGCCCACGCTCGTCATCCCCCCGACTGGCATAGAGCAGGGTGAAGCCGGCCAGCAGCGCAGTCAGCAGCAGCATCAGCGCACTGAGGCGGTCGAGCAGCAGCATGATGCCGAACGGCGCCTGCCAGTTCCCCAGGGCATAGGCACGCAACTGGCCATCGTCGGCCAGCAACACCAGATAGAGCCCCAATGGCACCAGCGCCCAGGTGGCGACCAGCGACAGCATGCGCTTCAAGGGCTTGCTCAGGTCATGGCCGACCAGCAGCAAGGCGCCCGCCAGCATCGGCAACAGGATCGGCAGGATCAGGGCATGCTTCATACGCGCGGCTCCTCGCCGTCGACGTGGTCGGTCTTCAGTTCCCCCAGGCCACGCAGCGCCAGCACCACGACGAAGGCGGTCATGGCGAAACCGATGACGATGGCGGTCAGCACCAGTGCCTGCGGCAGTGGGTCACCGTAGGCCGGGCTGCGTCCGATCACCGCTGGCACACCGGTACCGAGCCTTCCCATGGCGAAGATGAACAGGTTGACCGCATAGGAAATCAGGGTCAGCCCCATGACCACCGGAAAGATCCGCGCTCGCAGCAGCAGATAGACACCGGCAGCCGTGAGAACGCCAAGGGTGATGGCGAACAACACCTCCATTTAGATGACCTCCTTGCAGGATTCGTCCTGGCCGACGTGCCCGAGGTTGGACAGGATCAGCAACGTGGCCCCGACTACCGCGAGGTAGACCCCCAGGTCGAAGAGGATGGCCGTGGCCAGCTCGATCTCGCCGATCAGCGGGATATGGAAATGATCGAAGGCCGACGTCAGGAACGGCACACCGAACGCCCAACTGCCGAGCCCGGTAAACGCGGCAATCAGCACACCCCAGCCAGCCACGCCGTGGTAGCTGAAGCGCAGGCGCTGCTGCGTCCAGGTCACGCCATGGGAGATGTATTGCAGGATCAGCGCGACAGCGGTGATCAGGCCGGCGATGAAGCCGCCGCCCGGCAGGTTGTGGCCCCGGATGAAAATGAACACGGCAATCAGCAGCGCCAGCGGCAACAGCGCTCGTGCCAGATTGTCGAGAATCATCGGATGGCTGTCGGTCGACCACAGGCGGCCGTTCTTGTCATGGGTCGGGTGTGGCAGGTGCAGACCGTACAGCAGCGCGTAGATACCGATGGCGGCAATCGCCAGCACGGTGATCTCGCCAAGGGTATCGAAACCGCGGAAGTCCACCAGGATCACGTTGACCACATTGGTGCCGCCACCACCGGACACGCTGTTGTCGAGGAAGAACGAGGAGATGCTCTGGTAGGGACGGGTCAGCACCGCATAGGCGAGCATCGCCACCACCGCACCGACACCACCGGCCAGGATGAAGTCGCGCAACGCCCGCAGACTGCTGGATTCGACCGGCGTGCGATCCGGCATGAAGTACAGCGTCAGCATCAGCAGGATGATGGTCACCACTTCCACCGACACCTGAGTCAGCGCCAGATCCGGTGCGGAGAAACGGGCGAACGCCAGCGCCACCATCAGTCCCGCCAGACTCAACAGCATCAGCGCCACCAGACGTCGGCGATGGAAATACACGGTGAGCAGTGCACTGCCCATCAACAGGATCATGCCCAGCACCGTGATGCCATCCAGCGGCGTCAGCTCCACCGAACCGGTGAGGTCGCGCAGCGGACTCAGCGCGACGATCAGCAGCAGCAACGTAGCACCCAGCATCCAGCCGAGGTAACTCTGCAACGACCCGCTCTCCAGCAACCCGGTGACGCGCCGCGCCGCCTTGATCAGGCCGATCAGCGCATTGTCGAACACCAGTTTGGCATCGACGCTGGGCAAACCTTCGTACCACTGGAACAACGGCTTGCGCAGGACGTAGACGGCAATACCCCCGAACAGCGCGACGACGCTCATCAGCAGCGGCAGATTGAAGCCATGCCAGATCGCCAGGCTGTATTGCGGCAGCTCCCCACCGAGGGTCGCGCCAGCGGCACTGGCCAGCAGCGGTGCCACGGTATAGGCCGGCACGATGCCCACCAGCAGGCAGAGGAAGACCAGAATCTCCACCGGCACTTTCATGTAGCGTGGCGGCTCGTGCGGTGGGTACTTCGGCAAGTCATGTGGCTCGCCGTTGAAGAACACGTCATGAATGAAGCGCAGCGAATAGGCCACGGCGAACACCCCCGCGACCGTCGCCGCAGCAGGAATCACCCAGTTGAAGCTACCCAGAAGATGCTGGTTGAGGGTTTCACCGAAGAACATCTCCTTGCTCAGGAAACCGTTGAGCAGCGGCACACCCGCCATCGCCGAAGCGGCCACCATCGCCAGCACTGCCGTATGCGGCATGTACTTCCACAGGCCGGCGAGCTTGCGCATGTCGCGGCTGCCGGTCTCGTGATCGATGATCCCGGCGGCCATGAACAGCGAGGCCTTGAAGGTAGCGTGGTTGATGATGTGGAACACCGCTGCCACTGCTGCCAGACGGGTATCCAGGCCGAACAGCAGAGTGATCAGGCCCAGGTGGCTGATGGTCGAATAGGCCAGCAGTCCCTTCAGGTCATGCTGGAACAGCGCCATGCAGGCGCCCACCACCAGGGTGCTCAGGCCGGTCAGACTGACCAGATAGAACCACCAGTCCGAATCGGCCAGCGCCGGGTACAGGCGCGCCAGCAGGAAGACCCCTGCCTTGACCATGGTCGCCGAGTGCAGATAGGCCGAAACCGGCGTAGGTGCCGCCATCGCATGCGGCAGCCAGAAGTGGAAGGGAAACTGCGCCGACTTGGTGAACACGCCAAGCAGAATCAGGATCAGCGCCAGTGGATAGAGGGCATGGGCGCGGATCAGGTCGCCCGAGGCCAGCACATCGGTCAGTTCGAAACTGCCCACGATATTGCCGATCAGCAGGATCCCGGCGAGCAGCGCCAGACCACCGCCCCCCGTGACGGTCAGCGCCATGCGCGCGCCCTTGCGCGCCTCCGAGCGCCACCCCCAAAAGCCGATGAGCAGGAACGAAGACAGACTGGTCAGTTCCCAGAACACCATCATCAGCAACAGATTTTCCGACAGCACCACTCCGAGCATGGCACCCATGAACAGCAGCAGGAACGCGAAGAACTGCCCCATCGAGTCGCGCTTCGACAGGTAATAGCGTGCGTAGAGAATCACCAGCAGGCCGATGCCGAGAATCAGCAGGGCGAACAGGAAACCCAGGCCATCGAGACGCAGGCTGAGGTTCAGGCCCAGTTGCGGCAGCCATTCGTACTGCACGCGCAACACTTCGCCGGCGAATACCCGTGGCTGTTGCAACAGCAGCAGAACCAGGGCCGCGAGTGGCGCAATGGCAGTCGCCAGGGCACAGGCCAGACGGCCGAAACGGTCGGCCAGCACGGGCAGGATCAGCCCGAGAAACGGCAAGGCGATAATCAGCGCAAGTACCATCGGCACCCCCTCTATGCGAAACGGCCGGCGCGACCCGGCGGCATGAACTGGAGTCGGAAGTCACTGGCGGCGGTAGTCCCCGCCCCCCGAAAACGGCCATACCGTCGTCAGAACCAGAATAGCCAGCGATTATCCATAACTATCGAATTAGCGTCATGCATTGAATTATTACTAAAAGCACTGACCTCCCACGTTGGCCGGCTCCATCGTCCAACGCTGACAAAACACGCATCGAGCCACCCGAACAGCCGATGCCTGGTGGCGGACATGAAAAAGCCGGAGCGGCTTGACGCCACTCCGGCTCTGTTGCGGGCTGATTCAGTGAGTGACGCGGCTGGTGCCGTTGACCGTCATGATGCGAACGCGCTCGCCGACCCGGAACACCTGATTCGGTTCGACTTCCTGCACGTAGGCACGCATGGTGCCGTCGTCTTCACGTACGGTGATCTCGACACCCTGGGTACGCGTCAGACCCTCCTCGGCAGCCGCACCCAGCAAGCCGCCGGCAACGGCACCGATCACCGCCATGACGGCACTGCCACGACCACCGCCGAGGCCACTGCCACCAACGCCACCGATCACTGCGCCGGCACCGGCACCGATCGGGGTCTTGGTACCCTCGATCTTCACCGGGCGCAGCGATTCGATGGTTCCCATGCGCACCGTCTGCACGGCCCGAGCTTCGTCGCGGCTGTAGGTATCGCCGGTCAGGCTGGACGCACAACCGCCAAGAGCCAACAGCGCTGCCAGCGAAGTGATGAGCAGAGTGGGTTTACGCATAGCAATTCCTCCAGAGATATCCGAATCCATTAGACGCCGCGTCCAGTCAGCTGTCACGCACGTGCCTCAACAATAGTAGATTCAGACAGACAGAGTTCAGCTAGGTTCGACAGAATTGACCGCTCGTCAGCATGGCGCCTCGGCTTTCGCCGAACGCCCCAGACGCCATAGCCGGGCGATATCCACTGTGCGAGCCTGCAGCTCCGCAGCAGCACCGGCCATCGCCTGTTCCAGCGAAAGCGGCCCGGGAGCCAGACTGAAGGCCGCGTCGATGCCTGCCGCATAGAGCGCCTGGTAATCCTCACCCAAACTGCCTGCCAGCGCGATCACCGGAGTACCAGCGGCCCGTGCGACGCGCGCCACCCCCATCGGCGTCTTGCCGTGCAGGGTCTGAGCATCCATGCGCCCCTCACCGGTAATGACCAGATCGGCCCCCTGCACTGCCGAAGCCAGGCCGGATAGCTCGGCGACCAGCTCGATCCCCGGGCGGAAGCTGGCCTTGAGGAACGCACGCGCAGCGAAGCCCAGACCACCGGCAGCGCCCACACCCGGAAACAGCGCGTGATCCTCGCCAAGGGTTGCAGCAGCAATCTGCGCATAGCGCCCCAGAGCGGCATCCAGCTCGGCGACCTGCTCAGTCGTCGCGCCCTTCTGCGGCCCGAAGACCGCCGAAGCACCTCGTGGCCCGCAAAGCGGATTGTCGACGTCGGCGGCGACTTCGATCTGCACCTGCAACAGCCGCGCATCCAGGCCACTCAGCTCGATCCGATCGAGTGCCGCCAGTGCCGCCCCCCCGGGAGGCAGCTCGTGCCCCCGTTCGTCGAGAAAGCGTACACCCAGTGCCTGCAGAAGGCCTGTACCGCCGTCATTGGTGGCGCTACCACCGAGCCCCAGGATAATCCTCGTGGCCCCCGCCTCGAGCGCTTCGGCGATCAGCTCGCCAGTACCGAAGCTGCTGGCCAGGCGCGCATCACGCTGCTCGCGCGGTACACAGTGCAATCCACTGGCTGCGGCCATTTCAATGACCGCAGTGCCCTGCCCAAGCCAGCCCCAGTGCGCCATGACCGGCTCCCCCCTGGGACCGCGCACACGGCACTCGCGCCGCTCTCCCCCGACGGCGGCCAGCACGGCGTCGACCGTACCTTCGCCGCCGTCGGCCATGGGCCGAAGCAGGCACTCGGCCTCGGGAAATACCTGCTGCCAGCCACTGGCGATGGCGGCGGCCACATCGGGCGCGCTGAGACTCTCCTTGAACGAGTCGGGAGCGATGACGATCTTCATGATGGGTACCTCGGAAGGGGCGGACGGCCTGAGGGCCGCCCGCCGCTGGAGCGAATTACAGCAGAACCAGGCTGAGCAGCCAGACGGTGATGATGCCGGCGATACCCTGAATCAGGGTAGCAACCGTTTGCGCGCGGTAGGCAGTGGAAACCTTCATGCGGCTGAACTGGGTGACGACCCAGAAGAAGCTGTCGTTGGCGTGGGAGACGGTCATCGCACCGGCACCGATGGCCATCACGGTGAGCACGCGGCCCATCTCGCTATCGAGGCCCAACTGACCGAGCAACGGCGCGACCAGTGCGGAGGTGGTGACCAGCGCGACGGTGGTCGAGCCCTGAGCGCTCTTGAGCGCAGCAGCGACCACGAACGGCATGAACAGACCGATACCCAGGGCCGAGAGCGTGGTACCCAGGTAGTCGCCCAGCGGAGTGACCTTGAGGATCGCACCGAAGGCACCACCGGCACCGGTGATCAGCAGGATCGGCGCCGCCGACACCAGACCCTCGGCAACGAAGTCATGGAACTCCTGACGCTTGTCGTTGCTCTTGAGCAGCGTGCAGGCCAGCGCCAGACCGACCAGCAGCGCAGCGATCGGCTGGCCGAAGAAGTTCAGCAGGCTGAACAGCACACCATCACCGAACGGCTTGCTGGGGAACACGGCGATGGAGCCCAGGCAGATCAGCACGATGGGCACGAAGATCGGCGCGAAGGCCTGGAAGGCGCTGGGCAGCTTGCCGTAGCGGGCCTTGAGTGCCTCGAAGTCGATCGCGTCATCGAGCAGCTCGCTCGGCGCCTCCTCCAGCAGTTCCTTGTCGTTCTGCCTGAGGAAACGATTGGCCCAGAGCATACCGGCCAGTGCAGTGACCAGCGACACCAGAAGGCCCACGGCGATCACCAGTCCGAGCGAGGACTCCAGCCCCAGGTTGCCGGCTGCGGCAATCGGCCCCGGGGTCGGCGGCACGAAGGTATGGGTGGCGTAGAGGCCGGTGGCCAGGGCCACGCTCATGGCCACCACGGATACTTTCATCCGCGCCGCCAGCGCGTTCTTCAGCGAATTGAGGATGACGTAACCGGAGTCGCAGAACACCGGGATCGACACCAGATAACCGATGATCGACATGGTCAGTGTGGGAAACCTCTGCCCCAGCAGACGAATCACGGTTTCGGCCATGGTGATGGCTGCACCGCTACGCTCCAGGATCACACCGATGATGGTGCCCAGCGCGATGACGATACCGATGTAGCCGAGAATGCCGCCAAAGCCGGAGGCGACGGTCTTGAGAATCTCGGGAGCGGGAAGCTGATAGGCGAAACCGGCGATGATCGCGGCGCCCAGCAGAGCGAGAAAGGGATGCAGCTTCAAGCGTGTAGTGGACAGTACGATGAACGCGATGAGCGCCACCAGGATCAGGACCAGGCCCATGACCAGTCTCCTCATTGTTGTTATGACCGGATACGAGATCCGGCTGGGAATGCCGACAGGCAGGCAATTGTGGCTCAGCCTCGGCCAACAGACCCTGTGCATACGCACCAAAATATCAGAAGCCTGAACGACAGCTTTCGTTCAGATGCACAACCTCCATTCAGCGCTCATCGTCGCCCTCCATACCCAGCAGGCCCAGGCCGAGGGACAACTGCAGGCGCTGATCGAAGCGATTGAGATCGAGCCCGCTCAACTCGCCGATCCGCTCCAGGCGGTAACGCAGGGTATTGCGGTGAATGCCCAGAGCCTGGGCACAGGTCTGGATCTGACCATCATGTGCGCACCAGGCCTCCAGCGTGGCCCGCAATGTTCCCTGCGCGTCCTGCGCCAGAACCTGACGCAAGGGTGCCAGCCACCCCTGCAACAGCCAGCTGTGGCGCTGCGCGTGGAGCAAGGTGGGCAGACGCAATTCCTCCAGTGGCAACAACCGGCGCTGAGGAAACCGCGCCTGGCCGTATGCTTGCAGATCACGCAACACCAGACTGGCCTGGCGTAACTCGGCAAGATCGCCCAGAGGGTCGCTCAAGGCCAGCGAACCGACGCCCCATTCACGCTCATCGGCCTGATTCAACCAGGCCTGATCATCGCGCCCGGCATGATAAGGACGACACCAGAGCAACTCATGGCGCCCCAATGGCGCGACCAGATGTTCGCTCTTGCCTCCAAGCGCAGCCAGCAGCCGAGCCTGGCGCGGCAGGGGATCGCCCTGCTCTACCAGACGCACCAGGCACATCTGCCGGGGCCAGCCCAGATTCAGCCCCAGACGCTCGGCCTCCGCCTCCAGGCTGGCCAACGCATGCTGCGGATCGAGCAACTGGCGTAGCCACGCCTCCTGCTGATGCCGTTGCCAATGGCGCTCGGCCTGCAACACGCGGTGCTCGACCAGCATCTCGGCAGCCATGCGCACCAACTCGGCGTACGGACGCACCAGTTCCGGATCCCCGGTGATACCAAGCACCCCGATCAGGTGTTCGGCATGGCGCAGCGGCAGATTGACGCCTGGTTTGACGCCGCGCAGGCAGGCCGCAGCCTGTGCGTCGATCTCCACCACGCGCCGATTGGCCAGTACCAGTTGCGCGCCTTCGTGGCGGGTATGCAGACGGCTGCGATCACCACTGCCGATGATCATGCCCTGGGCATCCATCACGTTGATGTTGTGCGGCAGGATGGCCATGGCACGGTCGACGATGTGCTGCGCCAGGTTGGAATCGAGTTCGAGCATCTGGGTGGCTCCACGATGGGAGCCGGCATTGTAGGCCAGTTCGGGAAATCGCCCCGGATTTCATCCGGACGACGAACAGGCTGAGGGCACGGAGCCGTCCGGGTCGTGCGCACGAGCGCGCCCCCAACCGTCATTGCAGCGTACGGGAGGTCAGGGCGCCAGGCGCTCGCGCAGCCAGGCTTCGCCCTGCAGGCGGTAGTTGAGCCGGTCGTGCAGGCGGCTTGGCCGCCCCTGCCAGAACTCGATGCGCTCCGGCAGCAGGCGGTAACCGCCCCAGTGCGCAGGACAATGCGGCGCCTGGTTGAGGAAACGCTTCTCGGTTTCCGCGAGCAGATCTTCCAGCTCGGCACGATCGCGAATCACCCGGCTCTGCGGCGAAGCCCAGGCACCGATGCGACTGCCCAGCGGGCGCACCTGGAAATAGCCATCGGATTCGGCCGCAGTGACCCGCTCCACACGCCCTTCGATGCGCACCTGGCGCTCCAGGCTGGGCCAGAAGAAGGTCATGGCCGCGAACGGACGCACGGCAAGATGGCGGCCCTTGGCACTTTCGTAATTGCTGAAGAAGGTGAAACCGTGTTCGTCGAGGCCCTTGAGCAACAGCACTCGGCAGTGCGGCCGGCCCTCTTCGTCGACGGTCGCCAGGGTCATGGCATTGGGTTCTACCGGCAACTGCTCGGTCTTCACCGCATCATCGAACCATTGGCGGAACAGGGAGAAAGGCTCCAGCGGGGCCTGAGTTTCGCTCAGGCCGTCGCGGGTGTAATCGCGGCGCATATCGGCCAGTGTCTGGGTCATGGCAGTTCCTCGGGGCACCTCTGAAAACCACCTGCGTTCCCAGAGCCACCCTCAGCAAGAGAGAAATGCCACCAAGCTTACTCCGACTTGCCCTGTTTTCCTTGATCTACGGCAGCTACCTTGGGCGCGTCCTTCAGTTCCGCCTTGGCCGGCTGACTGTACTTGGCGATCAGACCCTGCATGGTATCGCGCGAGGTCAGCAGAATCTCCACGCGGCGGTTGAGGGCACGACCGGCAGCGCTGTCATTGGCAGCGCGCGGCGCATCCGAACCCAGCCCCATGACCTGCAGACGGTTCTGCTTGAGACCGCTGAGACGGAAGATCGAAGTCACGGCACGCGCACGTTGCTGGCTGAGATCGCGATTCTTCGCATCGTCACCGCTGCTGTCCGCATGGCCGAGCACGACCACGGCGATGTCCTCGTCGGTTTCCAGCAGTTTGGCCACGCGAGTGATCGGCCCCAGGCTGGCGGGCAGAAGCATCTGCGGGCGATCCGGGTTGAACGAGCTCTGTACCGGCGCAGTGACCACCAGCAGGTTCTCGCGACGCTCGAACTCGAAATGGCTGCCCTTGACCGCTTCACGCAACTTCGGCTCGTACTCGTCGAGCCAGGCACGGGTCACTTGCGGCGGCGGCATCACCGCTGGCTTGGCCACCTCTTTCTTCTCCGGGCTGGAACAGCCCGCGATCAGCAGGCAGCAGGTGAAAGCGAAGATCTTGTTGCGCATGAAGCCCCCCAGGGTCTCAGTCGATTCGTATTATTCAAAGTACGACTGCCAGGCAGTGTAGACCGGCAGTTACAGGCATTGGGCCAATACCCGCGCCAATTTCTGCGCGCGCGGATCCATCAGGACGAACGGCCCCAGGTTGTTGATCACGAAACCGAATGCCACATCGCGCTCAGGGTCGGCGAAACCGCTGGAACCACCCGCCCCCGGATGGCCGAAGGCATGGCCACCAAGGCCGTAGGTGGCATTGGCCACCTGCGCCTGGTCGAGCATGCAGCCGAGGCCGAAGCGGGTCCGGGTCAGCAACGTCCGGTCTTCACCGACGGCATGCTCGCGGGTCATCTCGGCGAGCAACTCGCTCTCCAGCAGACGACCATCGAGCAATGCAGCGTAGAAACCCGCCAGGCTGCGGGCATTGCCATGACCATTCGCGGCAGGCTGCTGTATGCGGCGCCATTCGGGCTTGTTGGTACTGGTCATGATCGACGGCGGATTGGTGAACGAGCGCGTGCTCATGGCCGCAGCGTCGCTCATCATCACCTTGAGCAGGCGCTGCGCCGCGGCATCGCCAAGGTTGCCCTTGCCTCGGGCGATGTGCGCGACACGTTCGAACTCGCTGTCGGCCAGACCCACATGGAAATCCAGGTTCAAGGGCCTGGCGATGCGCGCAGCGATGCTGTCGCCTGGGCCGCGCCCTTCGACACGGCGGATCAGTTCACCGATCAGCCAGCCATAGGTGATCGGCGCATAGCCATGCCCTTCACCGAGCGCCCACCAGGGTTTCTCGGCGGCCAGTGCACGGGTCATGGTCTGCCAGTCGTAGAGGGCTTCGGCCGGCAGCAGCTCATGCAGCGCCGGCAGACCAGCCTGATGACTGAGCAGTTGGCGGAGGGTGATGCGTTCCTTGCCTGCGGCAGCGAATTCAGGCCAGTAGCGGGCCACGGGCGCGTCGAGTTCGAGCTTGCCCTCGCCCACCAGTTGCAGGGCGACGACAGCGGCAAAGGGTTTGGTGCAGGAGAACAGGTTGGCGATGGTGTCGCTGTGCCAGGCCTGCTGGCCGTCCTTGTCCATCACGCCAGCCCAGATATCCAGCACGGTTTCCCCGCCGACCTGGACACAGAGCGCGGCACCGCGTTCCTGCGGATCATCGAACAGGCTGGCGAAGGCATCCTTCACCGCCTCGAAGCGCAAGTCGAAATACCCCTGAACCTGCACAGTTGACTCCTTTGATCAAATTGCGCGCATTGTTCCAGCCTATGCGCCCGTTGGGAACCGTCGAGCAGCGACAAAGCGCCCGAGCCTCGGGCGCTTCAGTGGATTTCCCGACGAAAGGGCGGCAAAGCGTTGAGAATCGCCTTGCCGTAACGCTGCGTGACCACGCGTCGATCCAGCAGCGTGATGGTGCCGCGGTCGGCCTCGGTACGCAGCAGGCGACCACAGGCCTGTACCAGACGCAGCGAAGCGTCCGGCACGGCGATTTCCATGAAGGGGTTGCCGCCTCGTGCCTCGATCCACTCGGCCAGCGCAGCCTCGACCGGGTCATCCGGCACCGCGAAAGGAATCTTGGCGATCACCACGTGTTCGCAATAGGCGCCGGGCAGGTCGACCCCTTCGGCGAAGCTGGCCAGGCCGAACAGCACGCTCTCCTCGCCGGAATCGACGCGCGCCTTGTGCTTGTTCAGGGTTTCCTGCTTGGACAGGTTGCCCTGGATGAACACACGCTTGCGCCAGTCGCGATCCAGGCCATCGAAGACGTCCTGCATCTGCCGGCGCGAAGAGAACAGCACCAGCGAACCTCGACTGCCGGCTACCAGCGCCGGCAGATCACGGATGATCGCCGCCGTATGCTCCGCCGCATCACGCGGGTCGGCCTTGAGATCGGGTACTCGCAGCACGCCCGCATCGGCATGGTGAAAGGGACTCGGCACCACGGCGGTGACCGCCACCCTGGGCAGGCCGGCGCGCATGCGGTAACGGTCGAACGTGCCCAGCGCGGTGAGCGTGGCGGACGTCACCAACGCACCGTGGGCGACGCTCCACAGATTGCGCCGCAGGGTTTCGGCCGCCAGGATGGGACTGGCGTTGACCTCGATGTCGAACAGCGCACCGCTCTCGGCCAGGGTCAGCCAGCGCGCCATGGGAGGGCTCTCTTCCGGGTCTTCGGCGGTGAAGGCCAGCCACAGCTCCCAGTTGCCCTTGGCACGCGCCATCAGACTGCCGAACAGCGGGTACCACTCCTCGGCCTGGTGGCTGGCGATACCCACCGCCCCCTCGCCGTCCATCGCCTCCTTGAGCAGCTCGGTAACACTGGTGAACAGATCGTTGAGCCTGGAGAAGCCCTTCTTCAACTCCAGTCCCAGTTCACGAATGTGCTCGGGCACCACGCCTCCGACGAAGCGATGACGCGGGCGCTCGCGCCCTTCCATGTCCTCACCGGGCTTGAAGTCGGCGACTTCCTCGCAGGCGCTGAACATGAACTGCTGGTGGCCCTTCAGATCACGCGCCAGTTCCGGTACCTGCTCGATCAGCCGGCCGAGATCACCCGGCAGCGGATTCTGCGCCAGCAGCTTGGTCAGGTTCTTGTCGATCTGCGTCAACCAGTCGGCGGTGGAGCGCAAGCGGGTGAAATGAGCGAAGTGGCCGATGGCCTTGTCCGGTAGATGGTGGCCCTCGTCGAACACGTAGATGGTTTCGCGCGGATCGGGCAGCACGGCTCCCCCGCCGAGAGCAAGGTCAGCCAGCACCATGTCGTGATTGGTGACGATCACATCGACCTTGCCCATGCCCTCACGCGCCTTGTAGAAGGCGCACTGCTGAAAATTCGGACAATGGCGGTTGGTGCACTGGCTGTGATCGGTGGTCAGTTGCGCCCAGCGGCTGTCTTCCAGTTCCTGCGGCCAGCTGTCACGGTCGCCGTCCCACTTGTTGCCGGCAAGCTTCTCGATCATCGCGGTGAACAGTTTCTGCCCCTGTTCGTCGACGTCGATGCGAAAGCCTTCCTCTTCGAACAGCTGCGCGGTGGCACTTTGCGCGGCGCCATCCTGCAACAGGTGATCGAGCTTGGACAGGCACAGATAGCGGCCACGCCCCTTGGCCAGGGCGAAACTGAAGTTCAGCCCGCTGTTACGCAGCAGATCCGGCAGATCCTTGTGCACGATCTGCTCCTGCAATGCCACGGTGGCGGTGGCAATCACCAGGCGCTTGCCTGCGGCCTTGGCCGTGGGAATGGTGGCCAGGCTGTAGGCCACTGTCTTGCCGGTACCGGTACCTGCCTCCACCGCGACCACGGCCGGATCACCGAGGCGCTTGCCTTCATCGTCGGTCTTGATCGCGCCGAGCACCTTGGCCACTTCGGCGATCATCAGGCGCTGGCCATAACGAGGCTTGAGCGACTTGGCCTCGAGGAAGCGGGAATAGGCGCCCTGGATCTGGGACTTGAGTTCGGTGCTGAGCATGTATTCTGAAACGAAAAAGGCTGGATAAATTTTCAGTATTCCTGAAGCGGTCGCTATCATAACGCGCCAATCGATCCCGCGCAGAACCCTGTGTCGAAGGATCGTTACAAGAATCCAACGGAGACGCCCGATGACGCCCTACGCCCCGCTCTACGCCCTGCATCTGCTTGCTGCCCTGATCTGGGTGGGCGGCATGTTCTTCGCCTGGATGATCCTGCGCCCGGCCGCCGTCGAGGCACTGGAAGCCCCAGCTCGACTACGTCTCTGGCTGAACGTGTTCAAGCGCTTCTTCGTCTGGGTCTGGGGCGCGGTGATACTGCTGCCGGTCAGCGGCGTGGGTATGCTGCACATGGGCTTCGGCGGCATGCAGGGCGCGCCGCGCTACGTCCATATCATGATGGGACTCTACCTGGTGATGCTCGCCCTGTTCCTGCGCGTACAGGCCCTGCAACTGCCGGAACTGCGCCGCGCGGTGGAAGCGGAGAACTGGCCGGCGGGCGGCGAGGTTCTGGGCAGGATTCGCAAGGTGGTGGGTTTCAACCTGCTGATCGGCCTGGCGCTGACCACGCTGGTGGCCATGCGCCCTCCGTTCTGAGCAAAAAACCCACCAGCGTCAAGGGTGTCGATGCGCATGGCGCACCGACACCGAGTCGAGAATCAGCCGCACCATCTCGCGCGTAGCGTGCAAACCAGGTCGTAGGCGGGCGCCGTCAGAAACGGAAAACCTGCATCTCACCACTACGGCCTATGCCACCCTCGCGCCCCGGCCGCCCCGGGTTGCCATCACTCGCGCCATCGACCCCATAGAGCAGGCACCCCTTGGCGGCCCCGCCACGACCGCCGCTACCGCCCCTTCATGCCCGTCGGTACCGTCCTGGCCGTCATAGCCGCTGCTGGCAGTCCCCCAGGTGCAACCGCCCGGTTGCCCATGGGCTCCATCCAGTCCGGCGTACCCCGGCGTACCACGCCCGCCGCGGACATCCAGAGTCAGCGACTCGAAGGTAATGCGATGCAGCTTGAGTCTGATCTCCCGCCCCGGTGTGGCAGGTTTGGTGTACGAGCCGGCCGCCCCCTTGGCACTGATCCAGGCACCGTCGCCGACATCGGCATCCAGCACCTCCAGACGCAGGGGCTGCTCGCCCGGGGCTACGCCGATGCGCGCCTCACGGCCCATCCTCAACTCGGCGATGTGCAAGTCCGTGACGGTCGCCGGAATCAGCAAGGTCGCGTGGTCAGCCACCTCCAGCCTATCCAGCTGCAGACTGCTGGTGGCCGCCGGCAGGCGCATCAAAGCATTGGGTGAAACCCTGATCTGCGACTCGGCCAGTGCCGCAGTAGCCGTGCACAGGCACAGCAGAAACGCCAGCTTACGCATGGGCCGTATCCTCCACAGCGAGGGCAAGCGGCTCGTCTGCCGGCTTGCCGGCCTTCAGCGGATAAAGATGGAAGATGCCGAACAGCAGCACCTGGATACGATCCAGCCAGGGACTGGCCCGACCGACCAGCAAGGACGAGAACAGCCACAGCTGCAGGCCATGCAGTGACAGCAGGAACGCCGCCAACAGATAGATCAATTGCTCGAAGGGGCTACCCAGCCACTTGGCCAGGGCGGCGCCAAACACCAGCCAGAACGACAAGGTCAGCGCCTTGCCAGTGATCATCAACGCTTTCATCCCCGCCCTCGTACGCACTTTTTCCAATAGCGCAGCACGTTAACCGGTCACGGCATCGACCACCAGAGCGGCATATCCTTTTCCATGACATTGCGTATCGTTCGGTGTGCCTCCGCTCGGCCAGAACGGAGGCACGACCGCTCCACTCAACGAGACACGTGCAACTCCACACGCCGATTCTGCGCCCGACCGGCGTCGTTGCCATTGTCGGCCACAGGCTGCGTTTCACCACGCCCCTCGATTGACACCTTGGCAGCCGGAACGCCCTGCGCGATGAGGAAATCCGCCACGCTGCGCGCCCGACGCTCGGACAATCCCTGGTTATAGGCATCCGAACCCACACTGTCGGTGTGGCCGACGACCTTCACACTGACCAGGTTCGCCCCCGTCAGACGCGTACTGACATCGGCGAGCAGCGCACGAGCCTCGGCCGCCAACTGCGCCGAGTCGAAGGCGAACAGCACGTTGCCAAGATCGCTGAGAACGATGACCTCGTCCTGCGCCACCACAGGCATCGCGGGCGCTTCTGCAACCGCTGCGGGGTATTGCGGCAAAGGGCAGCCGTTATGGCCGACAGATGTACCAGCCGGGGTGCCGGGGCAACGATCACGACGGTCGAAGACGCCGTCCGAGTCCTCATCGCCGTCCTGCGCGTAACAGATGATGGTACCGAGCAGCGCGCCGGCGACTGCGCCGCCTGCTGCCCACGTGGAACTTTCGATTGCGCCCAGACCGCCACCGGCCAGAGCTCCAATCGCACTGCACAGGGGCCAGTTCCCCTGGTTGAGCGGCGCGTCTCCCGTACTGGAAGTCGTGGCACAACCGGAGAGAACACTACTGACCAAGAGAAGAGGGAAAAACCTTGAAAGGCTGTTTCTCATGGCGGTGTCTCCTGTGATACCGGCATGTTGCCGGTATCACAGGAGTAAAGACGGCACAGTGATGTTGCACAAGAACCCAGCCCGCCTGGCCTGACGGCCAAGCGGGCTGACGGTGGGCGTAGCGAATCTTACGGCTGAGCTTCGACCTCGGCCTCTACGCGACGGTTGATGGCACGGCCATCGGCAGTGGCGTTGTCGGCAACCGGGCGGCTCTCGCCGTAGCCCACGGCCTGCACGCGACCGGACTCGACTCCATACTGGTTGACCAATACGTCACGAACCGCGTTGGCACGACGCTCCGACAACCCCTGGTTGTAGGTATCGCTACCCACCGAGTCGGTGTGACCTTCGACCACGGTGCTGGTCTGCGGATACTGCTTCATGAAATCGGCCAGGGCCTTGATGTCGCCGTAGCTTTCCTGCTTGACCTGAGCCTTGTCGAAGTCGAACTTGACGTCGAGCTCGACACGCACGGCCTCGACCGGCTCGGCTACCGCGACCTCTTCGACCACGACTTCTTCCTCGACCACAGCGACCTGCTGCGCGTCGGCACCATGTACCCAGCAGTACGCAGCCGCAAGGCCTGCACCGGCAACGGCGCCGCCGCCCGCCCAGGTAGAACTCTCGATCGCGCCAAGTGCCGCGCCGCCGACACCGCCTACGGCAGCACAGGTGGGCCAGTCGGTTTTCTGCAGACCGGCACAACCGGTCAATAGGGTGCTAGCCAGAATCAGGGGTACAGCGTTCCTTGTGATACTCATACTTTAGGTCTCCAATGTTCATCGGCCCGTAACCGACTCCACAGTAGTAAAGACAGGAGTTTTCCAATCCGCCAGTTATAGCAAGTACTACGTTTGATCTTTTCCAACTCTAGGCCAACTATCGACACCACGTTAGTCTTTAAGGACTTTCCGAGGACATTCGATGACTGCCAGCCCAAGTTCCCGTACACCACAGCAGGCCCTGGCCGCACTGCTAGCCCGTTATGCACCCGAGAAACTGCTGTTGCTCGGAGCGAGCGAACTACCTGCACTCAATGCGTTCCAGAATGCTCATCCACAGTGTCGGGTCACCACTGCACCCGCTGCTCCCCTGGCGCCCGAACTGGCCGCACAACGCTTCGACCTGGCACTTCTGGTCGACTGCCTGGAGCATCTGCCCAAACGCGAGGGTCTCCAACTGCTCGGTGGCATCCGCAACCTCAATGCCAGCCGAGTCGCCGCACTGGTCGATCTGCAGGCAGGAGAGTGGCAGGAAACCGACTTCTTCGCCCTGGCCATGCAGGCCAGCGAGCAATTTCAGCGCGACGGACAGACCCTGCATCTGTTCACCTATGATCTGCTCGATTACAAGCAAGTTCCCGACTGGTTGAACGCAAAGTTCTGGGCCAACCCGGAAAATTTCGGCAAGTATTGGTGGTAACACGATGACCCCACTCGATCCCGCTTGCCCCTGCGGCAGTGGTAGCCCGCTGAGCCAATGCTGCGGCCAGTACCACGGCGGTGCCTTCGCACCAAGCGCCGAGTTGCTGATGCGCTCTCGCTATAGCGCCTACGTTCTGGGCCAGGTTGATTACCTGGTCGCAACGACCCTGCCCGCACAGCAGCGCTCACTGGATCGGGCCGCGATGACCGCCTGGAGCGCGCAAAGCACGTGGCTGGGCCTGGAAGTGGAAAGCAGCGAGCTGTTCGGCGGTCGTCCCGAACACGCGCTGGTCACCTTCACCGCCCGCTGGCATGACCAGCAGGGCGAACACAGCCATCGCGAACGCTCGGCATTCGTGCAGGTGGATGCACGCTGGTACTTCCTCGATCCCACCGTGCCGCTGAGAGCCGGGCGCAACGACCCCTGCCCCTGCCAGAGCGGACAGAAGTTCAAGAAGTGCTGTTGCGCCTATGTCGACAGAACCTGAAAAGTGACTGGCACTTGCATCGCTTTCTGCTTGAGTTGAAACGTCCACCCGGACAATTCAACAAGGAGAAAGCCATGCACAAGAAAAGTGGTATCGCGATCATTCTGGCCGTCCTGCTCGCAGGCTGCGCCGGTCAGCCCACTGGGCCCCAAGGGGAGCGTATCGATCTGGGTGACAGCCAGCGCGTCAGCCGGCTGTTCGCCTACCCGAACAATTGCAGCGTCATCTGTTATCGCGACTGGACGCTGGAGAAGACCGTGCAGCACTATCTGGATCAGAGCCTGAAACGCGACGGCTATCCCCAGGCAAGCGTGAAAGTGGTGCGCGACGGCGAACGCATTCATGCCTATTTCGACGGCACGCCACCGGGCTACGGCAAGCCCTTGCAGCAACTGCTGGATGCCGGTGATATCGCCTACCAGGGCGCCAGGCAGTTGAACGCGGATGGCAAGTGGCAATACAACTGGTACTTCTTCCTGCCACTGGGCATGGCCCTGGAAAACCGCAAGAGCGTGGAGTTGCTGCACTTCCCGCCGGATTACTCTCTGACCCAGGCTCAGGACTACCTGCGCTCCAGCACCACCGACCGCTGGGCCGCCCTGCTCAGTACCAACGGCGTGGCACCTGACCAGACCCCGGCCTACCAGACCATCGTCGATATCGCCCCGATCGCCGCCCCGGCCAATGCAGGGAGCGCACTCGAAGGCGTCTATGGCTACTTCAACCGCTACCAGCAACGCATGGTCGGAGAGCTGAGCGCCGGCAAAGGCGAAGGCACGCTGCCGATGGTGGCGTTCGGCAGCCCGGTACGCAATTGGGTCAAGCAGCAGTACGGCGTATCGCTGGCGGTGCTGGGCCTGGGTCAGATCACCGTGGCGCCTGGCCAGCAGGTGTCGGTGCTCGGCGCCAACCATCCCAGCTACATCTGGTACGCAGCCGATCCGGCCAACAACCAGGGCAGCGAGGACAAGGCCAACGCAACGGGCATCAAGGTCATGGGACAGGATCTGAGCGCGGCATGCTGGCAGGCCGGCATGGGTCAGCAGCCCTCACGCGACCCCAAACAGACCCTCGATGGCTGCACACAGAAATGGCAGGTGACGGACAAGCTGCAGACTTGCGAGCTGTTCTTCGTGACAGTGCGCAAGCTCAAGCCAGAGGAAGCCGAGGCCAAGTGCAAGAGCCAGGCGGGCTAGCCTCACCTCGTAGCCCGGATGAAATCCGAAGCCAACGCACCACTGCCTCGGAATAGCCTCCGGGTTACGCCTGCCATGCTGCCCACTCATCCTGCCCCTCGTCCTTTAACGGGATAGGGGCAGGAAGATGGTCATCCAGAAACCGTCCAGGCATGCACTACGCCTGTACAGACGTGCTCACTCCTGCAGTTTCAGGTGCGAGGTATCGGGCGGTGGCGCAGCCGGATCGGCCTTGGCCTGCCCCATGTCGCTCCCTACCGGTGCCAGACTGAACTGGGAAAGGTCGACGCTGGGTGCCTGAGCCTGCGGTCTGGCATCCTGAAGATCGCTACCAACTGGCGCGATGCCGAAATCCGGCGCATCCACCTCACTGAATGCAGCCATGTACTCGTCCCGCGGTGCCACCTGCAAACGGCCAGGACGCGCCGGCTGCGCCGCTGGCGTGGCGGGTGCGGGCACTGGCTCGACAGAAGGTGGCGGCGCCAGCTCGACTTCTTCGATCAGCATATCCATATCGACCACCTCGACCCGCGCACCGGCTCGCTCCAGCGTGACCCGGTACTTCTCGGCGGAGGCGGCATCCAGATTGTTCTTGATCACGATGCGGCGCCCGGAAAACAGCTGGGTGATGCGCTGGGCATCGGCCTGGAACAACTTGGCCAGATTGGCCTTGACCAGATCCAACTGGGCTCCCGGCACCAGTTGCCCGGAAAAGGCGATCTCATAGCGGCTCATGGTCACACTCCTGTCCTATTCGGCACTCAGTATGGCGCAGGTTTTTTTGCGCTGACACCGTCGGCGTCTCATCCCGGTCGTGCAACGTTCCCCGCTTCCGGATGACGGCAGTATCGCCTTGAAAATAATGGCGTCTTTCCAGTTGCAGCCAAGCGCTTGCTTGTTACACTGGGGCGCAATGGGGGTATGAAATGTTTTCTCAGGCGCAAATGATAAGAATTATCAGCCTATTGATGTTTTTTGGCCTGTCTTTCGGCCTTGCAGGATGCTCCACCTGGATGACGGGTGGGTTCAAGGACCCGGATGTCCAACTCATCAAAGTTGATGTCATCAAGGCCAGGCTGCTCGAACAGGAGTTCCGCCTGCGTTTTCGTATCGACAACCCCAATGGGGTCAGCCTGCCCGTGCGCGGGCTGGACTACAATGTCCACCTAAACGGCATTCTGCTGGCTGATGGTCAGTCCAGCGAGTGGTTCACCGTTCCGGCACACGGACACCACACCTTCGAGGTTCCGGTACGCACCAACCTCTGGCGCCATGCTCGCCAGGTGGTGAAGATGCTGGAAAAACCGGAAACGCCCATCCGCTACACACTCAAGGGTGAAGTCAAGACCGGCATGTTGTTCGGGCGGAGCGTGCACATGTCGCGCAATGGCGAGATAATTCCCGGCGATTTCATCCCGGAGTAACCCACCATGACCAACCAACCTCACGTCCACGGCCCTGACTGCAACCACGACCACGATCATCACGACCACGGTCATGTCCATGGTCCGCATTGCAATCACGCTCATCAGGAACCTGTGCGCAACGCACTGAAGGACGTCGGCCGCAACGACCCCTGCCCTTGCGGCAGCCAGAAGAAATTCAAGAAGTGTCACGGCGCCTGATCGGGCGATGAAGACTCTCCTCCTTTCGCTGTTGCTCGGTCTGACGCTGGTTGCCGCGCTGGCCCTCTATGCCGTGCATCTCTGGCGCCGTGTCTGGGCGCAGCAACGTGCTCGCAACGAAGCCATCCGGACGCGCCAACAGCGGCTCGGCGGAGACATCGGCATCCTCGCCGGCAGTCTGCTGGATGATCAGTTACCGCTGATCGAGGGCGCCATCCGCATCAAGGTGCTGCTCGACAACTACGACAGCGCCCTGAGCAACGATGCGCGCTGCCAGGTGTTTCACCAGCTCTACGAGGCAACGGCCGACGTACCGACCCATGCTGCCTGGAAGGCGCTGGACAGGCTCGACAAGCGCCGCTTCGAGAAACGCTTCGACGAGCTGGAACTGCAGCACAAGGCCGCGGCTCGCACAGCAGCACGCTGGCTGCTGGATGAAGGTCTCAGGCGTACGCCGGCAAACGCCTGAGCACCTCTTGCCAGTCCCGCATTGCCTCTTTACCTTGGCGGCTTCACGGCCCGCCAACCATTGACCGGCCGTGACGCACCGTCCCGATCCTACTCCAAGGAATTTCGCCATGCGCACGCTGGCCTGCCTGACCCTTGCCGCTTCGCTGGCCGGCCTTGCCGGCTGTCAGTCCCTGCTCAATAGCCGCTATGCCGACAGCGTGCCGCCGACCCGCGGCGTGGAGCGCGTGCAGGGCATCGGCGAAAGCGCATCGGTCAGACGCAACGCACTCGGCATGCCGCTGATCGAGTCAGGCACCTTCCACGACGCCCTGTTCACCCTCGGCTACGTACATGCCGGTGACCGCCTCAGTCAGATGGTCGGTATGCGCCTGCTGGCGCAGGGACGTCTGGCAGAGCTGGCCGGGCCGGGCGTGCTGGAAATGGACAGATTCATGCGCGCAGTAAATCTGAAGAAAAGCGCGGAGATCCTCTACGCTGACGCCTCGCCACGCCTGAAACGCTTCTTCGAAGTCTACGCACGCGGCGTCAACGCTTACATCTTCCGCTATCGCGAACGCCTGCCGATGGATCTGGCCGAAGCAGGCTATCGTCCCGAATACTGGAAGCCCGAGGACTCGGTACTGCTGTTCTGCCTGCTCAATTTCGGCCTGGCGGTAAACCTGCAGGAAGAGATCGCCGCATTGACCATGGCTCAGCAGGTGGGTGTCGACAAGCTGCCCTGGCTGCTGCCGATCTATCCCGACGAGCCACTGCCTTTCGCCGAGGCGGAAAAACTCGTCGGTCTCGACCTCAAGGGGCAGTTGCCGGGGCTACAAACGATTTCTCGTACGGCTGCACAGATCGCCGAGCAGCACATGCTGGGGGTCGCCGCCTCGAACAACTGGGCCATAGCCCCTCAACGCAGTCGTGGTGGCAAGAGCTTGCTGGCCAATGACACGCATCTGCCGCTGAGCATGCCCTCGCTGTGGAATTTCGTGCAGATCCGTTCACCCAAATACCAGGCGGCCGGCGTTTCCCTGGCGGGCGTACCCGCCGTGGTCGCGGGCTTCAACGGCAAACTGGCCTGGGGCATGACCATGGTCATGGGCGACAACCAGGACATCTATCTGGAGCGCATCAGGCGCGAAGGTGGCAGGCTGATGTACCAGGCGGACGGCAAATGGCTGCCAGTCGGCGAACGCCAGGAAACCTTCTTCATTCGCGGGCAGCGTCCCATCCGCGAAACGCTCTACGAAACGCGCAACGGTCCGCTGCTCAATTCGGTTCTGGGCGAGCGCAAGCACCTGTTGCAGCCGCTGTCGTTGCACAGTGGCTACGGTCTGGCATTGAAGACCACCCAGTTCGAACGCGACAAGAGCCTCGACGCATTCTTCGATCTGTCCCGTGCGCAGTCGGTGGACGAAGCCTTCGAGGCCGCACGTGAAATCCGCGCCATGCCGCTCAACATTGTCTTCGCCGACGCGCAGCACATCGGCTGGCAGGTCACCGGCCGCTATCCGAATCGCCGTGAAGGCCGTGGTCTGCTGCCATCGCCCGGATGGGAGGAGCGCTACGCCTGGGATGGCTTCGCCGATCCGATGCTGCACCCCTATGATCAGGATCCGCCGCAGGGCTGGCTGGGAACCGCCAACGAACGCAGCGTACCACCCGGTTATGGCATGCAGCTGTCCAGCTCCTGGTTCTATCCGGAACGCGCCGAACGCATCGCCGAGCTGGCCGGCAACGGCCGTCACGATGGCCGCAGCATGATCGCCATGCAGTATGACCAGACTTCGCCCTTCGTCGCCAAACTGCAGGCCATGTTCAATGACCCGGCCATGCATGACCCGCTGCACAAGGCCATGGCCGCTCTACCAGCGGGTCAGCGCGAGCGCGCCGGCGAAGCCCTGCAACGCCTGCTGGCCTTCGACGGCAAGCTCGCCGCCAGTTCGGCCGACGCAGCCATCTATGGCGCCTTCCTGCATGAAAGCGCGCGACAGATCTTCCTCGACGAGCTCGGCCCGGAAGACAGTCCGGCCTGGAAGGCACTGGTGGAAACCGCCAATACCTCGTACTCGGCACAGGCCGACCACCTGCTTGGTCGCCCGGACAGCCCATTCTGGGACGACGTGCGCACCCCGCAGAAGGAAGACAAGCCGACGATTCTCGCGCGCAGCCTGGCTGCCAGCATCGAACTGCTGGAGAGCCGCCTGGGCAACGAGCGACGCAACTGGCAATGGGGCAAACTGCACACCTACGAATGGGTGACCGATACCACGCGCATGGCGCCGTACATGAGCGCCAGCCAGCGCACCAGCATCAACGCACTCAAGGGGTATCTGGATCGCGGCCCCTACCCGGCCGGTGGTGATCACGGCACGCTGAACGTTTCGGCCTACGCCTGGGGACAGGATTTCAATACCTTCCTGATTCCGGCCATGCGCATCGTGGTCGACTTCGCCGCCGACGAACCGCTGGTAGGCGTGAACAGCTCGGGGCAATCGGGTAACCCGGCCAGCCCGCACTATGCCGACGGCATAGAGGCGTGGCTGAAGGGCGGCTACATGAGCTTCCCGTTCAAGTCGGAGAATCTGGACAAGGTCTACGGCAGTCAGCGCCTTCTGCTGATGCCGGGAAAACGATGACCGTTCGTCGGGTGGTGCTGAACCTTTAGTCCAGCGCCTCGCTCTGAATAATCGACTTACTCCATAGATCATCGTTTAAGGCGCCCCTGGCGCCTTTTCTTTTGCCTGCGAAGAAACAAGGCATTTACCCATCACCGAATTGAACTTCCCGGTCGATGCAGACTCAGAAACCGTGCATCGATTGAAATGCTCCCCTGGCGCCTCTGGGGCCTATTTTTTTACCTGCGGATTCTTGCAGTGCTCATTGCTCCATCGCCAGGCAGCCATTTACCCAGGCTTGTCAGGCCAGCAGGCTGCGGTCGAAGGTGAAAGCTCCTGCCGCCACTGGCCGATGCTCCAGCAGGTTCTGCGGTCGCCCCATTCTGGGATAGTTCTTCTCACCGGTCTCGCTGATCCAACCCTGCGCCTTCATCCGCTCCAGACGTCCGCGCAGCGTGGTGTGCTGTACCGGCTCCCCCAGGCACGCCTGGAATGCACATAACGCTTCGGTGACGGTAAAGCGTGGCGCCAACAGGTAGAGTGGCAACGAGCTGTACACCGACTTGCCCTGCAAGCGCTCGACCGCCAGGCGAATCAGTTGCTGGTGATCGAAAGGCAAGGCCTGCTGACCTGCCATCAGTGCCTGTAACTCGACGAAGCACAGACTGCCGTCCTGCGGCGCGGTATCGGGCGCCAGCAGCGCCAGGTAGCAGGTGCTCAGCGACCAGCCTCGCGGGTCGCGTACAGCGTTGCCTACCGTCACCACCTGCTCCAGATATTGCGGTTGCAGTCGTGCCTTGTCCGCCAGGGCTCTCGATGCGGCGGCGTCCAGGCTGGCGTCGGCACAACGGCCGTTGACCAGCACGCCCGGCAGCGCCCACTGCCCGGCATAAGGCTCTCGCTGGCGACGAATCAGCAACACCTGCAACGTCCCCTCCTCGCTCAGACGCAGCGCCACGATATCCACCCCGGCCAGAACCTCGGCTGTACTCATAAATGGCTCTCATCACTCCATGGACTTATTTCATCTTGACCAATAATTCTCTGCCTTTCACGCATTGATGGCGAAAAACGCTTGACTACATATTTCATCAGATGAAATATGTAGTCACTCACCCACGAGATGGAGGCGCACCATGAAGATCGCCAGCTTCGACGTCGACGCGCAGAAAGGCTTCACCCCGCTGTGCCCCAACGAGCTGCCCGTGCCCGACGGCGATGCCATCGTACCGGCACTCAACCAGTTGGCCGCCCGCGCCAGCCTGCGCATCGGTAGCAAGGACGCGCACAGCCCGAAGGCTCCCTGGGTGGTCGACAAGCATGCCGACATGCTGCAGTTTCTGCCCATGGCCAATGCCGACCTGACCTGGGTCAGCCACTGCGTGCCCGGTACGCCAGGCTTCGAGCTGCTCGAAGGGCTGCCGGCGCCGCTGGATTACGACTACTTCGTGTGGAAAGGTGTGGAGCCTGATCTTCACCCCTACGGCGCCTGCTATCACGACCTGGCCGAGAAACGCAGCACGGGCGCGATCGAATTTCTCCGGCAGAATGACGTCGACCTGATACTGGTTGGCGGCCTGGCATTGGACTACTGCGTCAAGACCACCGCCCTGCAATTGCGCCGCGCCGGTTTCGAGGTGATCGTTCACCTGCCAGCCTGTCGCGCCATCGCCGATGACACCGCCCAAACAGCCTGTCGCGAGATGCAGGACAGCGGCATTACCCTGACCGCCAGCCTGGAACAGCTGGATACGGCCCTGGCCAAGGAGACCCGAGGATGAGCGACAGCATATTCGCCGAGCGCATCGTGCAAAACCTGCTCGATACCGATTTCTACAAGCTGACCATGATGCAGGCGGTGCTGCACAACTACCCCAACGCCGAAGTCGAATGGGAGTTCCGCTGCCGCAACACCGAGGATCTGACGCCTTACCTGGCCGAAATTCGCTACCAGATCGAGCGTCTGAGCGAGTTGAGCCTGACCGTCGACCAACTCGCCTTCCTTGAGCGCATTCCGTTCATCAAGCCGGACTTCATCCGCTTCCTCAGTCTGTTCCGCTTCAACATGCGCTATGTGCACACCAGCATCGAAGACGGCCAGTTGAATATCCGCCTGCGTGGCCCCTGGCTACACGTGATCCTCTTCGAAGTCCCGCTACTGGCCATCATCAGCGAGGTGCGCAACCGTTACCGTTATCGCGAAGTGCTGCTGGAACAGGCTGCCGAGCGCCTGTACGAGAAACTCGACTGGCTGCGCGCCGAAGCCACTGACGACGAGCTGGCCGGTTTCCAACTGGCGGATTTCGGCACCCGCCGACGCTTTTCCTATCGGGTTCAGGAGCAGGCCGTACGCATCCTCAAACGCGACTTTCCGGGGCGCTTCGTCGGCACCAGCAACGTGCACCTGGCCCGCGAGTTCGAGCTCAAGCCGATCGGCACCATGGCCCACGAATGGCTGATGGCCCACCAGCAGCTCGGCCCAAGACTGATCGACAGCCAGATAGCCGCGCTGGATTGCTGGGTGCGCGAATATCGCGGCCAACTGGGTATCGCCCTGACCGACTGCATCACCATGGATGCCTTCCTGGGTGACTTCGATCTGTACTTCGCCAAGCTGTTCGACGGCCTGCGTCACGACTCCGGCGACCCGCTGCAATGGGCGGAAAAAGCCATTGCCCACTATGAAAAGCTGGGCCTCGATCCCATGAGCAAGACGCTGGTGTTCTCCGACGGCCTCGACCTGCAGAAGTCGCTACGGCTCTATCGTGCACTTTGCGGGCGAATCCACGTAAGCTTCGGCATCGGCACCAACCTGACCTGCGACATCCCCGGCGTCGAACCGATGAATATCGTGATCAAGATGGTCGCCTGCAATGGCCACCCCGTAGCGAAGATCTCCGACACGCCGGGCAAGACCCAATGCCGCGACGAGAACTTCGTCAGCTACCTGAAACACGTCTTTCGCGTCACCCAGTGAGGACTCCAGACATGAGCAACCGCCAAGCCGAAATCGCCGCCGCCCTCGACGTGGTGCCGCCCTTCGCCGATGAAGCCGCCCTAGTGGCGGAAATCGAACGACGCAAGGCTTTCATCAAGAACACCCTCAGACAATCCGGCCTGAAAGTGCTGGTGCTGGGTATCAGCGGCGGCGTGGACTCCACCACCGCAGGGCGTCTCGCCCAGTTGTCGGTCGAGGAGCTGCGCAGCGAGACCGGCGATACGGGCTATCGCTTCATCGCCGTGCGCCTGCCGCACAACGCGCAGCATGACGAGCACGACGCGCAGGACTCGTTGAAATTCATCCGTGCCGACGAGAACGACACGGTCAACATCGCCGGCAGCGTCAATGGCCTCGGCGAACAGGTCACGCATCTGCAGAAGCTCAGCGATGCACGCCGTGACTTCGTGGTCGGCAACATCAAGGCACGCATCCGCATGGTCGCGCAATTCGCCATCGCCAACGCCAACAACGGTCTGGTGATCGGCACCGACCACGCTGCCGAAGCGGTAATGGGTTTCTTCACCAAGTTCGGTGACGGCGCCTGCGACCTCGCCCCACTCTCCGGCCTGGTGAAGAATCAGGTTCGCGCCATCGCCAGGCACCTCGGTGCGCCGCAGCACCTGGTGCAGAAGACGCCGACCGCCGACCTGGAAGAACTGCGCCCGGGCAAACCGGACGAGGAAGCGCATGGCGTGACCTACGCCGAGATCGACGCCTTCCTGCATGGCGAGAAGGTCAGCGACGAGGCCTACGCCACCATCGTGCGCACCTATGACGTCACGCGCCACAAGCGCGAGCTGCCGCTGGTTCCCTGACACGGTGCCACGCGCATGCTAGCCCCGAGAGCGAATTATCAGGGCGATAGCAGTTCGATCCTGTAGCCGTCCGGGTCTTCGACGAAGGCCAGGACGCGCGTGCCGTGCTTCATCGGCCCTGGCTCGCGGGTAATCCTGCCGCCGCGACTGCGAATGTCCGCACACGCCTTGTAGACATCCTCCACCTCCAGCGCGATGTGCCCGTAGCCGGTGCCCAGCTCGTAGCCATCCACACCCCAGTTGTGGGTCAGCTCGATCACGCTGTTGTGCGCTTCGTCTCCATAGCCCACGAACGCCAGGGTGAACTGGCCATCCGGATAGTCCTTGCGTCGCAGCAGGGTCATGCCCAGCACTTCGGTATAGAAGGCGATGGATTTGTCCAGATCGCCGACACGCAGCATGGTATGCAGCAGTCTCATGGAAGCTCTCCTCAGCGGCTCGGTATTTTCAGGAACCCTGAACGACGAACCCCGGCACATGGCCGGGGTTCGTTGACATGCAGCAGGCAGTCTATCAGACCAGCTTGCGGCCCTTGCCGGCGGCGATGCGCATGCGCAGGGCGTTGAGCTTGATGAAGCCCGCCGCATCCTGCTGGTTGTAGGCGCCACCGTCTTCCTCGAAGGTCGCGATGTTGGCGTCGAACAGCGAGTCGTCGGACTTGCGGCCGGTGACGATGACGTTGCCCTTGTACAGCTTCAGGCGTACCACACCATTCACGCTGGCCTGGGAGGCGTCGATCATCTGTTGCAACATCAGACGCTCCGGGCTCCACCAGAAACCGTTGTAGATCAGGCTGGCGTATTTCGGCATCAGTTCGTCTTTCAGGTGAGCCACTTCGCGGTCGAGGGTGATCGACTCGATGGCGCGGTGGGCCTTGAGCATGATGGTGCCGCCGGGAGTCTCGTAGCAGCCACGGGACTTCATGCCGACGAAGCGGTTCTCGACGATGTCCAGACGACCGATGCCGTTCTCACCGCCGATGCGGTTCAGCTCGGCCAGCACCTGAGCCGGGCTCATGGCCTTGCCATCGATGGCGACGATGTCGCCGGCCTTGTAGCTCAGCTCGATGTAGGTGGGGGTGTCCGGCGCCGCTTCCGGCGACTTGGTCCAACGCCACATGTCTTCTTCGTGCTCGGTCCAGGTGTCTTCCAGCACACCACCCTCGTAGGAGATGTGCAGCAGGTTGGCATCCATGGAATACGGCGACTTCTTCTTGCCGTGACGCTCGATCGGGATGGCGTGCTTCTCGGCGTAGTCCATCAGTTTCTCGCGCGACAGCAGATCCCACTCACGCCACGGCGCGATGACCTTCACGCCCGGCTTGAGTGCGTAGGCGCCCAGTTCGAAGCGCACCTGATCGTTACCCTTGCCGGTGGCGCCATGGGAGATGGCGTCGGCGCCGGTCTCGTTGGCGATCTCGATCAGACGCTTGGCGATCAGCGGACGAGCGATGGAGGTACCCAGCAGGTACTCGCCTTCATAGATGGTGTTGGCGCGGAACATCGGGTAGACGAAGTCGCGGACGAACTCTTCGCGCAGGTCATCGATGTAGATTTCCTTGACCCCCAGGGCCTGAGCCTTGGCACGGGCCGGCTCGACCTCCTCGCCCTGGCCGAGGTCAGCGGTGAAGGTCACCACTTCGCAGTTGTAGGTATCTTGCAGCCATTTGAGGATCACCGAGGTGTCCAGGCCACCGGAATAGGCCAGAACTACCTTTTTGACGTCCGCCATGCCATCACTCCACGGGTTGTACGGTAAAACCGGTGATTCTACTGGCCCTTCAAGCCAATTTACAGGGGCGCGACAGCTTGTGACGACGAGGCGACGGCTTTATCGATCAGGAGGGCTTGCTGCCGGCCGGATCGGCGGGTACGGCAGGCGCCTCCTGCTGCGGAGTACTCGGTTGCTGCACCTCTGCCGGCGGAACACGGTCGAGGCGCAGGGTGGCGCGGCGGTTCTTGGCGCGATTGGCTTCGTTGCTATTCGGCACCAGGGGATAACGCTCACCATGGAAGCGCATGGTGATCTGCTGCGCCGGGATGCCACCGGCTACCAGATATTCCTGCACGGCCAGTGCGCGACGCCGTGAAAGGTCGCGATTGGTCAGGCGATTGCCGCTGTTGTCGGCATGCCCGTCGATCTGGAAGCTGTTGATGCTGGGGTCGGCCTTGACGAAGTCGAGGATGATGTCGAGCTTGGCCCTGGCCATCGGATCGAGATCGATACCGCCTCCCGGAAAGCCGATCTGCGCCTGGCGAATCTGATCGAAGTTGACCGGCAGCAACTTGGCGGTACAGGCCTGGTAATCGTCGTAAGCCTTGTGAAACTTCACCGGCAGCAGGCGCACTTCGAGGTTGTCGCCACCATTGAGGGTACGATGGCGCACCACCGGGCTACGCCCTTCGAGCAGGCCGGTAAGCAGCCTAGCCCCCTGCTCCTGCGAGCTGTTGAACGGCACCTCGCCGCTGCCAACGCTGACCACACCGAGGTTGATGTCGCCCCGCCCTGGCTGCCAGGGGGCCGCCGCCGCCAGCAAGGTGGCGGCACCGGCGCCCATCCAGCGCTCTCGGGCATTGAGACGGAAGGTGACCTGCTCACCGGCGCGCCGCACGAACTCGCCGCTGCCGAAATTGCTGATCGTCTGGCTGAGGCGGCATTCGAACTTGTCACCCTCGACCTTCCACTCCACGTTCTCCAGACGCGTCTGGAAGCTGATGGCGTGCGCCGGCAGGCACAATGGCAATCCGGCCAGCAGGCCGAACAGGGTGAGGAAAGACGGACGCACGGTTGGCTCCAGGGCGATTCACGGCACTCGCAAGCTGTATCGGTCGGATGCGGGGAAACTTGATAGCCTCCTGATCGGGCTTTGCACCTCCCCAACAGCGGCGCGTACTCCGGACAAAACGAGTCGCAATCTGCTGCCTCGCACGGCGGGACGCAGGAAACGCGTAGCCTGCAGCGCATTTTTCGCCCGTTTCCGGTAGCATTCGCCCCACGTTTTACCCGCCTGGAACCCCCCATGTCCGACCGCCTGACCCTCCTGCGCCCCGACGATTGGCACATACACCTGCGCGATGGCGCGGTGCTACCGCACACCGTTGGCGACGCCGCCCGAACCTTCGCCCGCGCCATCATCATGCCTAACCTGGTACCCCCGGTGCGCAACGCCGACGAAGCCGACGCCTATCGCCAGCGCATCCTGGCGGCGCGCCCGGCCGGCAGCGGCTTCGAACCGCTGATGGTGCTCTATCTCACCGACAAGACCAGCGCCGAAGACGTGCGCAATGCCAAGGCCAGCGGCTTCGTCCACGCGGCCAAGCTTTACCCGGCCGGCGCCACCACCAACTCGGACTCCGGCGTAACCAGCATCGACAAGATATTCCCGGCACTGGAAGCCATGGCGGAAGTCGGCATGCTGCTGCTGGTGCATGGCGAAGTGACTCGCGCCGAGATCGACGTGTTCGATCGCGAGAAGACCTTCATCGATGAACACCTGGTGCGCGTGGTCGAACGCTTCCCGACACTGAAAGTGGTGTTCGAGCACATCACCACCGGCGATGCCGTGCAGTTCGTGCAGAGCCGCCCGAACAATCTCGGCGCCACCATCACCGCCCATCATCTGCTGTACAACCGCAACCACATGCTGGTCGGCGGCATTCGTCCACATTTCTATTGCCTGCCGATCCTCAAGCGCAACGTGCATCAGGAAGCCCTGCTCGATGCCGCAACCAGCGGTGACGCACGCTTCTTCCTCGGCACCGACTCGGCCCCTCACGCCCGGCACGCCAAGGAAGCTGCCTGCGGCTGCGCCGGCTGCTATACAGCCTATGCCGCCATCGAGCTGTATGCCGAAGCCTTCGAACAACGCAATGCGCTGGACAAGCTGGAAGCCTTCGCCAGCCATCATGGCCCCGACTTCTACGGTCTGCCGCGCAACACCGACAGCATCACCCTGGTACGCGAAGGGTGGAGCGTGCCAGCCACCCTTCCGCTGGGCGAGAACAGCGTGGTGCCACTGCGCGCTGGTGAAACCTTGCGCTGGAAGCTGCTGGAGGATCAGGCGTGAGCGAAGACAACTACGACGACGAGCTGGAAACCAGCCTGCCGGCCGGCCCACGCACGCCGATGGCGGCGCGCTTTCGTGGCTACCTGCCGGTGGTGGTGGATGTGGAGACCGGCGGTTTCAACTGCGCCACCGATGCGCTGCTGGAGATCGCCGCCACCACCATTGCCATGGACGAGGGTGGTTTTCTCTACCCGGATCACACCCACTTCTTCCGCATCGAGCCGTTCGAAGGCGCCAACATCGAACAGGCGGCGCTGGAATTCACCGGCATCAAACTCGATCACCCGCTGCGCATGGCGGTGAGCGAAGAGCACGCATTGGGCGAGATCTTCAAGGGCCTGCGCAAGTCGATCAAATCGGCTGGCTGCAAGCGCGCCATTCTGGTCGGACACAACAGCAACTTCGATCTGGGTTTTCTCAATGCCGCAGTGGCGCGCTGCGGTATCAAGCGCAACCCCTTCCATCCCTTCTCCAGCTTCGACACCGCCACACTGGCGGGCCTGGCCTATGGCCAGACCGTCCTGGCCAAGGCCTGCCAGGCAGCCGGCATCGAGTTCGATGGCAAGGAAGCGCATTCGGCACGCTACGACACCGAGAAAACCGCCGAGCTGTTCTGCGGCATCGTCAACCGCTGGAAGGAAATGGGCGGTTGGGACGAGTTCGACCACTGACACGAAACGCCCGGCAGTGGCCGCCAGTCGCGGCGTCGCTCACAGGCGACGCATGCGCGTGGGGGCGGCCCCCAGGGTTCTTGCCTGCAAGGACACAAGAGGTTGTCGGCTGGGCGTTTCGCGTTGCTCTCCATGAATGAGAGAGGGCAAGCGCCAACCTGAGGCTGAACGGCATTACGGCAAATGCCGGGGCTTTTTATTTCTGTATCGATCAATACCGTTCGTCAGACGCCCCAGTACGGGACTCGGATATTTCCCTCACAGCTTTGACAAGCATTCTCATTAACATTAGTATCCGTCGCATCAAACAGAACCACCAAGACGAGCCTTGCTGATATGTACGTCTGCCTCTGTGAAGGTGTTACCGATACCCAGATTCGTGATGCAGTCTATGAAGGCTGCTGCAGCTATCGTGAAGTACGCAACAACCTGGGCATCGCCAGCCAGTGCGGCAAATGTGCCTGCCTGGCCAAGCAGGTGGTTCGCGAGACCATCTCCGAGGTGCAGAGCAGCCAGGTAGCCCTGGCCTATCCCGCAGGCTTCGTCGCCGCCTGAAACCAACTGCAAGAAAAAACCGGATCAGTCGATCCGGTTTTTTTTCGCCCATCCTTTGGGGGTCTGCCGAGGTCACGGCGAGACCTCGGCAGACCCTGAATCGCGCCAAGCGCGACTACAGACCATCGCTCTCCAGGTGATCGAGATTGACCGCCTCACCCGGCTTGGCGTGCAGCTTGGCGCGAATATCCTCGAAAATGGCGTCGTACTCCTGATGCGCCCGCATGATCGGACTGGCATTGGGGTGCAGGCCGTGCTTGGCCACCAGCCGGGAAATCACACTGGCGAAATTGAAGGCCGTGTCGCGGTGCATTTCGAACACTTCCTCGAAGGCCTTGCCATCGATCTCACCCACCAGGCGCCCATGCAGCATCGCACCCTCCCGAGGATCCTGACGAACCTCGTAGTAGAAATCGATGCTGTAACCGGGTTGACCGGCCACGCCAGGTGGGTTGCTGCGATGCAGGTGACCAGGCTCGAACATGAGTCGACTCCTTCGATATGGTGCTTCAAGGCTCCTGACAGGAGCGCCAGGACAGTCTAGACCGCTACTTGCGCCTCTGCATTGCACCCTTTCAGTGCAGGGTCGAATCCCCTGCCCTTTCCTGCACCAGCACCCAGGGGGCGACCACAACGGCCCAGAGCTGCGGGTCGCGGGTCAGGAGGTCTTCGGCACGGCCGTCTTCGAGCTTGCCCAGCACCCCCTGGCTCATCCACTCGGCGACACGGGCCTGATCGTCGCTGGCCACGGCTTGCGCCACGGCGATCAGATCCGCGCTGCCAGCGACCCAGAGCAGCGCGCCGCGAGCAAAGAAGGGTTGCAGCTCCTGCCAGCGAATAGGTGCGGTCTCGCCAAGCAGCTTGGCATAGAGGGTGCTAGATTCATTCGTCATGGTGTGCCCCGTATCGATGGCTGTAATTGCAGGCGCGCATGATAGCGCCGGCGCTTGAGCTGACAAATCGCGGGACGCTCTGTAGCCGCAAGGGGGCACGCCGTATTTCTATACATTCCTTGCAATTTAGCGACAACCCCGCGTTTCGCCTCCCAATGCCGGCTTTTCAAGGCACAAATCGGCGCTCTACACTGTTCCGGTACAGTTGCCGGGGGCGTGGCCGGGGTATGGAACCCGGTTCTGCAGCTTAGGCAGCAAGAACTACAACAATGAGACACAACGACGAGTGGAGCACTCATGAACAAGGCTACTAAGCAGATTTCCAAGCTGTTCGCGGCAATGGCACTGGCAGGGGCGGCCAGCTATTCGATGGCAGCCGACACCATCAAGATCGGTCTGGCCGGTCCTGTGACCGGTGCCGTCGCCCAGTACGGTGAGATGCAATTCATCGGTGCCAAGATGGCCATCGAGCAGATCAACAAGGCCGGTGGCGTCAATGGCGCCCAGCTCGAAGGCGTGGTCTACGACGACGCCTGTGATCCGAAGCAGGCCGTGGCAGTAGCCAACAAGATCGTCAACGACGGCGTCAAGTTCGTGGTCGGTCACCTGTGTTCCAGCTCCACTCAGCCGGCCTCCGACATCTATGAAGACGAAGGCATCCTGATGATCACCGCGGCTTCCACCAGCCCGGACATCACCGCTCGCGGCTACGAGCTGGTATTCCGCACCATCGGTCTGGACAGCCTGCAAGGCCCGACCGCCGGCAACTTCATCGCTGACCACATCAAGCCGAAGAACGTCGCCGTGATCCACGACAAGCAGCAGTACGGTGAAGGCATCGCCACCGCGGTCAAGCAGACCCTGGAAGGCAAAGGCGTGAAAGTCTCCATGTTCGAAGGCATCAACGCCGGCGACAAGGACTTCTCCGCTCTGATCGCCAAGCTGAACCAGGCCGGCGTCGACTTCGTCTACTACGGCGGCTACCACCCGGAACTGGGGCTGCTGCTGCGCCAGACCAAGGAGCGTGGCCTGAACGTCAAGTTCATGGGCCCGGAAGGTGTGGGCAACAAGGAAATCTCGGCCATCGCCGGCCCGGCCTCCGAAGGCCTGCTGGTCACCCTGCCGAAGTCCTTCGACCAGGATCCGGCCAACAAGGCGCTGGTTGATGCCTTCAAGGCCAAGAACGAAGACCCGAGCGGTCCGTTCGTGTTCCCGGCCTACGCGGCCGTTCAGGTCATTGCCGAGGGCATCGAGAAAGCTGGCGACACCGACACCGCCAAGGTGGCCGAAGCACTGCGCGCCAACACCTTCAAAACGCCGACCGGCGACCTGGCCTTCGACGAGAAAGGCGACCTGAAGAACTTCAACTTCGTGGTCTACGAATGGCACCAGGACGGTTCCAAGTCCGAAGCCAAGTAAGCTTCCCGCCTGAACCCAAAGCCCACTGCTCATGCAGTGGGCTTTGTCTATTAGAAGAATTCCGGCCTTGCGCTGCGCCACAAGCGCCGCTTCACGCAGGCCCAGGAGTTAGGCAATGCCTGAGCTTTATCATTACCTACAACAACTGATCAATGGCCTGACCATTGGCAGCACCTATGCCTTGATCGCCATCGGCTACACCATGGTCTACGGCATCATCGGCATGATCAACTTCGCCCATGGCGAGGTCTACATGATTGGCTCGTACGTAGCCTTCACCGTGATCGCCGGTCTTGCCATGTTCGGCCTGGAAGCCGTGCCATTCGTGATGATCGCGGCCTTTGCCGCCACCATGATCGTCACCAGTGCCTACGGTTACAGCATCGAACGGGTCGCCTACCGCCCTCTGCGCGGCGGTAACCGCCTCATCCCGCTGATCTCCGCGATCGGCATGTCGATCTTCCTGCAGAACGCCGTGCTGCTTTCGCAAGACTCCAAGGACAAATCCATCCCCAGCCTGCTGCCGGGCAATTTCCTCCTCGGAGAAAGTGTCAACAATGGCGTGGTGATTTCCTACATGCAGGTGCTGATCTTCATCGTCACTTTCGTCGCGATGATCGGCCTAACCCTGTTCATCTCCCGTTCACGCCTGGGTCGCGCCTGCCGTGCCTGCGCCGAAGATCTGAAGATGGCCAACCTGCTGGGTATCAACACCAACAACATCATCGCCCTGACCTTCGTCATCGGCGCGGCCCTCGCAGCCGTCGCCTCGGTGCTGCTGGGCATGCAATACGGCGTGATCAACCCGCACCTGGGGTTCCTCGCCGGTATCAAGGCATTCACCGCAGCGGTGCTCGGCGGCATTGGCAGTATTCCAGGCGCCGTTCTCGGCGGTCTGCTGCTGGGTGTGGCCGAAGCCTTTGGCGCCGATATCTTCGGCGACCAGTACAAGGACGTCGTGGCCTTCACCCTGCTGGTTCTGGTTCTGCTGTTCCGCCCCACTGGCATTCTCGGTCGTCCAGAGGTGGAGAAGGTATGAGCACCGCTATCACGAAAAACCTCAAGTCGGCGATATTCAGTGCCCTGCTGGTGCTGATCATCTCCTATCCGGTACTGGGCCTGAAGCTGACCACCGTCGGCATCAGTCTGCGCGTGGAAGGCGCCAGCGCCTTCGAGTTGTGGTGCATTGGAGCCGCCGCGGCACTGATCTTCGTCTGGCAACTGCTGCGTGATCGGATCCTTCCGGCCTGGGCCAAGGTGTCGCTACCGGGCCTCCCGAACCAGGCGAGCAACTTCCTCACGCTGCCCTCCACCCAGCGCTGGGTGATCCTGGCGCTGATCGCCTTCGCCCTGGTCTGGCCGTTCTTCGCCAGTCGTGGTTCGGTGGACATCGCCACGCTGATCCTGATCTACGTGATGCTCGGCCTCGGCCTGAACATCGTCGTCGGTCTGGCGGGTCTGCTCGACCTCGGTTATGTCGGCTTCTACGCCGTCGGCGCCTACAGCTACGCGATCCTCGCTCACTACTTCGGCTTCGGCTTCTGGATCTGCCTGCCGCTGGCGGGGATGATGGCCGCGCTGTTCGGCTTCCTGCTGGGCTTCCCGGTGCTGCGCCTGCGCGGTGACTACCTGGCCATCGTGACCCTAGGGTTCGGCGAGATCATCCGCATCATGCTGCGCAACATGACCGAGTACACCGGCGGCCCGAACGGTCTGAGCATCGCCAACGAGAACAAGCCGACCCTGTTCGGCCTGTCCTTCGAGCGCCGCGTGCCGGCCGACATGCCGACCTTCCACGGCTTCTTCGACATTGCCTACAGCTCGCAGTACAAGGTGATTTTCCTCTACCTGATCGCCCTGCTGCTGGTGCTGCTGACCCTGTTCCTGGTCAATCGCCTGCTGCGCATGCCGATCGGCCGTGCCTGGGAAGCATTGCGCGAAGACGAGATCGCCTGCCGCGCACTGGGTCTGAACCCCACCGTGATCAAGCTCTCGGCCTTCACCATCGGTGCCAGCCTGGCCGGTTTCGCCGGCAGCTTCTTCGCCGCCCGCCAGGGTCTGGTGACGCCGGAGTCCTTCACCTTCATCGAGTCGGCGATGATTCTCGCCATCGTGGTGCTGGGGGGCATGGGCTCGCAGTTGGGCGTGATCCTCGCTGCCGTGGTGATGGTGATGCTGCAGGAGATGCGTGAACTGAGCGAGTACCGCATGCTGATCTTCGGTCTGGTCATGATCTTCATGATGATCTGGCGCCCGCAAGGTCTGCTGCCGATGCAACGTCCCCACCTGGAGCTGAAGCGATGAGCCGCACGATTCTCGAAGTAAGCGGCCTGACCATGCGTTTCGGCGGCCTGCTGGCCGTCAACGAGGTGGCCCTCAAAGTGAACGAAAAGCAGGTGGTCTCGATGATCGGCCCGAACGGTGCCGGCAAGACCACCGTGTTCAACTGCCTGACCGGCTTCTACCAGCCGACGTCCGGCAGCATTCGCCTCAATGGCGAGGCGATCGAAGGCCTGCCGGGCCACAGGATCGCCCGCAAGGGCGTGGTGCGTACCTTCCAGAACGTGCGCCTGTTCAAGGACATGACGGCGGTGGAAAACCTGCTGGTGGCCCAGCACCGTCACCTGAACACCGGCTACCTGGCCGGCCTGTTCAAGACGCCGGCCTTCCGCCGCAGCGAGCGCGAGGCGATGGATTTCGCCGCGCACTGGCTGGAGCAGGTCAACCTGGTGGATTTTGCCAACCGCAGCGCCGGCACCCTGGCCTACGGTCAGCAGCGCCGCCTGGAAATCGCCCGCTGCATGATGACCCGTCCGAGCATCCTGATGCTCGACGAGCCGGCCGCCGGCCTCAACCCGCGCGAGACCGAAGACCTCAAGGCGCTGATCGCCATGCTGCGCGACCAGCACGGCGTCACCGTGCTGCTGATCGAGCACGACATGAAGCTGGTGATGAGCATTTCCGACCATATCTACGTGATCAACCAGGGCACGCCCCTGGCCGATGGTACGCCGGAGCAGATCCGCAACAACCCGGACGTGATCAAAGCCTATCTGGGGGAGGCGTAATCCATGCTGAGTTTCAACAACGTCTCCACCTTCTACGGCAAGATCCAGGCGCTGCACGATGTCAGCATCGATGTGGAGCAAGCCGAGATCGTCACCCTGATCGGGGCCAACGGCGCCGGCAAGTCGACCCTGCTGATGACCCTCTGTGGCAACCCGCGCGCCACCAGCGGCAGCATCCGCTACATGGGCGAAGAGCTGGTCGGCATGGACACGCCGGAGATCATGCGCAAGAGCATCGCCATCGTGCCGGAAGGCCGTCGCGTGTTCGCCCGCCTGACCGTCGAGGAGAACCTGGCCATGGGCGGCTTCTTCGGCAGCAAGGCCGACAATCAGCAACAGATCGACAAGGTGCTGCACCTGTTCCCGCGCCTGAAGGAGCGCTTCGCCCAGCGGGCCGGCACCATGTCCGGTGGTGAGCAGCAGATGCTCGCCATCGGCCGTGCGCTGATGAGCAAGCCCAAGCTGCTGTTGCTCGACGAACCGTCGCTGGGTCTGGCGCCGATCATCATCCAGCAGATCTTCGACATCATCGAGCAACTGCGCGAGGACGGCGTGACCGTGTTCCTGGTCGAGCAGAACGCCAACCAGGCTCTGAAGCTGGCTGATCGCGGCTACGTGCTGGAGAACGGCCACATCGTCATGCGTGGCAGCGGCGAAGAGTTGCTGAACGATCCGAAGGTGCGCGACGCCTACCTCGGGGGCTGAACGCACCCTTTGCGATGTACCGGAACCGCCCTTCGGGGCGGTTCTTCTTTATCGTCACGGCGCATCGCCCGCAGATGGTTGCGGCATCGCCAACGGAGCCCGCGCTGCACGAACTGTTAAGCGGATATTTCCAGCCTATTGCGTCTACTCTGGCTGGTATTAGGCTCACCCCATCCGCCTGTGCGAAACAGTGGTCATGCGCAAATCCCTGATCCTGCTACTGACGCTTACCCTGCTGCTTGGCGCGTGCAGTCGCGTCGGCCTGGCCTATCGCAACCTCGACTGGCTGATCCCCTGGAAACTGGGCGACTACGTCACCCTCAGCAGCGAGCAGAGCGCCTGGCTCAAGCCCCGGTTGCAGGAACACCTGGCCTGGCATTGCAGCGTGGAACTGCCCCGCTATCTGCAATGGCTGGAAAGCAGCCAGGCGGCCTTGAGCAGTCGTGACAGCGAGCGCCTGGCCGCTCAGTTCGCGGCCTTCGACGAGGCCATGCAGCGCATCGCCGTGGAGATAACCCCCAGTTCCATCGAACTGCTGCGCGGCCTCAGCCCACGCCAGGTGGAGCAGCTGTTCGAAGCGCTGGAAAAACAGAACGACACGTTGCGCGAGGAATTCCTCACGCCACCACTGGAGCAACAGATCGCCAGGCGCGCCGAACGCATGAGCGAGCGTCTGCACCCCTGGTTCGGCAAGCTGAATGCGCAGCAGAACCAAGAGGTGGAGCACTGGGCGCATGGCCTGGGTGCACAGAACCAGATCTGGCTGGACAACCGCCTGGCCTGGCAAGCGGCCTTGCGCGAGGCGCTGGAGGTTCGTCGTGGAGAAGACTTCGCAGCGCGCATGACGGCCCTGCTGCAAGAGCGCGAACGCTTCTACACCGGTGCCTACCAGGCCCGCTACGAAGCCAACCGGCAGGCCATGGCCGAACTGATCGTCGCGCTCATCGAACAGGCCGACGAGAGCCAACTGGAGCGTGCCCGCAAACGCCTCGATGGCCTGCATGGCGAACTGGCCGCCCAGCAATGCCAGACGTCGGATACGCTGGCCGGGCGTTGAAACGTCCTGAGGTCAGATGCCGATCTTGTCCAGCGACTCGCCGATCGAGCGCCAGAAACCACGCTGCGGCCGCTCCACGTCTGCATGGCTGGCGGCGATTCGGGTCATCGGCTGCACCCTGCGCGTCGCGCCCAGCTCCTGTTCGGCCAGCTCGGCCGTTACCAGTTGCAGCGGCCCATCCGCCCCGCCCTCCAGGGCGGCACTCAGCGGCGGCGGGCCATCCTCGTCGTAACGCAGGTAGTAGATGGCGCCTACCGCCGCATCGAGGGTGAAACTGGATATCAGGGTGAAATCCAGCGGCCCGTCAGCCAGCAGCGTCCAGAAACTGCCCACCAGCGGACGGCGCATCTCCAACTTGTAGTTGGCCGCATCGAATTCCAGCACCAGATAGCCATTGCTCGGCAGGCTGCCGATCAGCCGATTGTCGAGAAACAGCCCCGGCGCTTCGAGCTCCTGATCCGCCCAATCGTTGCGTGGGCGATAGAGGTAGACCAGGGCATGGTTCTCGTCGCTCAGCGAATGGGCGACGAAAGGCTCACCCTCCACGGCACCGAAGAACGCGCCAGGGGTGGAGCAACCAACCAGCAGGGCGAGGGAGAACGGCAGCAGCAAACGGCGCATCGAGTCGTCCTTAGCAGATCATCAGCCGAGCTTAGTCGGCCCCGGCGAGAACGGCACCCGACGAAAGTGCGGCTCACTCAGAATCTGCCGTGGCGCCCCTTGCCTGCCTGGAAATGGCGGGCGCCTTCCAGGGTTTCACCGCTGGAGATCACCGCCATCCCACCCAGGAACTCGCCCCGCAGTGCCTCGTGCAACGGCAGTTGCCACTGGCCATGAACGCTGGCGCGATCGGCCAACATGCAGCGCTGTGGAAAGGCAGCGATCTGCGCTGCCAGTTCCTGCGCCATCTGCAACGCCTGTCCAGGCCTGCTGAGCCGATTGACAAGGCCCATCTGCAAGGCCTCTTCGGCACCAACCGGGCGGCCGGTGAGAATCAGATCCAGCGCTCGCCCCTGACCGACGATGCGCGGCAAGCGTACCGTGCCACCGTCGATCAGGGGCACGCCGAAACGCCGGCAGAACACACCGAGCACGGCATCCTCGGCCATCACTCGCAGGTCGGCAAGCAAGGCCAGTTCCAGCCCACCCGCTACTGCATGCCCCTCGATGGCGGCAATCAGCGGTTTGCCCAGTACCATGCGACTTGGCCCCATCGGCCCGTCACCATCCGGGTCGAGACGATTGGCGCGCTCGCCGCCTTCGGCCACCGCAGCCAGGTCGGCCCCGGCGCAAAAGGTACCGCCAGAGCCAGTGAGCACGGCGACGCGTGCCTGCCCGTCCACCTCGAACGCACGCAGGGCCTCGGCCAGGGCCTGAGCGGTGGGACGATCCACCGCGTTGCGCACTTGCGGCCGATCGATGATCAGGGTGGTTACCGGGCCATGCTGCTCGACGATCACGGACATGTCACTGCCTCCGCTGAAAGAATGAAAAAGGCCGGCATCACTGCCGGCCCTTTACCCTATTGCGTCGCTGACGCCGCGTCAGCCCTGCTGGCAGATCAGAGGGCGTACTTCTGCAGATTCGCCATCATTTCCTTGAGCGCCTCGACGTTGTCGGCCGGATGCGCGGCCCCGTCGAAATCGCAGATGCGCTGCCATTGCTCGGCAACGTCCTGTGGCGAAAAACCGGCCCTGGGGTCGAAGCCGGCGCCCAGGCTGCGTTCCCAGCGCACCTTGCCAACCCAGCCACCGCCGACTTCGAACAGGCCACCGGTGTCCTGACAGGCGTCACTCCCCAGATAGACCACAAGCGGGCTGATCAGCTCGGGCTTGAGCTGTTCGAATACCTGAGGCGGGATCAGCCCTTCGGTCATGCGCGTGGCACCGGTAGGGGCGATGGCGTTCACCAGGATGTTGTTCTTGCGGCCTTCGATGGCCAGCGTGCGAGTCAGGCCATAGAGGCCGAGCTTGGCCATACCGTAGTTGCTCTGGCCAAAATTGCCGTAGATTCCGGAGGTGGACGAGGTGAAGATCACCCGGCCATAGTTCTGCTCGCGCAGATGGGGCCAGGCCGCATGGGTGGTCTTGTAGGCCCCCTCGACATGCACCTTGTAGACCAGATCCCAATCGGCGTCTTCCATCTTGTGAAAGCTCTTGTCGCGCAGGATGCCGGCGTTGTTCACCAGCACGTCGATACGACCGAAGTTGTCCAGTGCGGTCTGCACGATCCTGTCGCCGTCGGTCACCGAGTCGTGATTGGCCACGGCAGTGCCGCCGAAAGCCCTGATCTCTTCTACCACCTTGTCCGCCGCCGATGCGCTGGCGCCCTCGCCGTGGGTGCTGCCGCCCAGGTCATTGACCACCACCCTCGCGCCATGACGAGCGAACAGCAGCGCGTGGGCTCGACCGAGGCCGCCGCCAGCTCCGGTGACTATCACCACTTGATCTTCGAAACGGATGGCATCACTCATCGACAGGCTCCTCGGGGCAGATTGGCAATGTCCACGAGTGTCGGGCAGCGTCACGCGCTCCACAAGGGCGCGCGACCTGCCTGAATGACGACTGATAATGCGACGTTATGAGCCGTCAGTTGCCAGAACCAGAACCAGAACCGGAGCCGGAGCCAGAACCGGAGCCGGAGCCTTCACCGGCTCCATTGTTGCCACTGCCCTCATCACTCGGACTGCCATCGGTGCCCGGTCCCTGAACAGGGGGAATGCCGTCATCATCGTCGCCCGGGTTCATTGGTGTCGACGGCGTGGTGGGGCCAGGAGAACCAGGAGTATCGGTGTCATTGTCAGCGAAAGCTGGCAGCGCCATCGCGCCCAGAATCCCGCTCAACAGGAGTGCGGATAACTTCTTGTTCATGTCGTTCATGAGTGACCTCGACTTTTCTGTGAGTGACACAGTCAGTGAGTCCCCCGGGTCGCCGAAGGTTCGAAGAAAAAATGATTCCCCTCGGGATACCCTGAAAAAGCCATTGATCGTCACTCCCGCGAAGGCGGGAGCCCAGGACGTTCACAGGTTCTGAATGCGGGACAGCGCTTGCGCTGAACGCACTTCAGTGCGGCCCAACCAGGGCGAGCGCAGCGAGTAATGACTGCTTTTTCAGCGTTCTGTTCGGCACGAACGAAGGTTCAGGCCAGGCGGATCAGGCTCAGGTGGTTGTACAGATGCATCACATGCGCTTCGGCATACTCGGCATGATCGAGTTCGCCATAGGCGAAGTGTGGCTGCAGTTCCCCCTGATGCCGGGCAAAGCGCTCGAAGGCCGCCTGCAAGCGCTGCAACGCCTGAGCCTCGCTGGCAGGTTCGGTCAGCGGTGACGCTCCGGGAATGGCCTCATTCAGCGGATGACGCATGCCACCTCGGGCGCTGAATACGGCGAACGCCGCCGGCCCCAGGCTGTGCCGAAACCAGGCGGGCTTCAGCTCGGGGTAGCCATCCATGGAGTACTCGATGCTCTGCGCACAGTGATTGAACACCTCGCCCGGGCTCCAGCCGCTGATGCTCGCCAGCGCCCGGCCCCGCAGGTCATCGAGTACCTGGCGCGCCCCTTCCAGGCTGATGGCCGCCGGGCGCGGACTGGTTGGCAGCGCCCAGAATCCGGCGCCCAGAGCCGCCACAATGCCCAGTCCTGCCCCCTTCAATACGGTTCGTCTACGCATCCCGGCTCCTTGCTCGCTGGCGAAAGTACAGGTAGTGCTCCAGCACCTGCTGCGGTGCTTCGAGCTGTGGATAATGGCCGATCCCGTCCAGCAGTACCGTGTCGGCAGCTGCAATCAGCTCACAGTAGCGCGCCACCATGTGCGCACCGGAAATCGGGTCGAAGGCACCGTCGATCACTCGCATCGGCACCGCCGTCGCCTGCATGGCCGCGACCCAGCGCTCGCGCTGCCGACGCCGCTCGGGCATGTAGCGGATCAGCCGGTGCATCACCGCAGGCCCGTTGTTGTACGCCACCAGTTGCCAGAGGGCGTCCAGTTCCGCCTCGCTCGGCTGGGTATGCGGGCCGAAGATACGCGCAAAACTCTGCGCCAGCGTGCTTCGCGAGAACAGACGCCCGATCAGTGGCCCAAGGGGGCCGAGCAACAGTTTCTGCACGCGCACCGGATGGTGCGTTTCCGGAAACAGGCCGCCATTGAGAAACACGCAGCTCGCCAGTTGCACACGGCCCTCCTGGTGCCGGGCGATCAGCTCCTGGGCCACGCTGTCGCCATAATCGTGCGCGAGCACATGCACAGGGCGCTGCTCGCCCAGATTCGCCAGCAATGCCTGCTGCAGATCCGCCTGCTCCAGCAGGCTGTAATCATGACCACGGGGTTTGGCGGAGTAACCGAAACCGAGCATGTCGCAGGCGATCACCCGATAACGCTCGGCCAGCGGCGCCCACAGACGATGCCAATCCCAGCTCGCGCTGGGAAAGCCGTGGATCAGCAGCAACGGCTCGGCGTCATTGGCCCCGGCCACCCAGTAGCGGATCGCGTGGCCACGAAAGTCCAGCGAACGGCCCTGGCCATGCCATCGATCCAGGGCGATACCTGGCAACTCGCTCATTGGTCGTAGCCTGGCATCTGCTGGTCAAGCTTGCGCAGTAGCGCCGGCCAGGGCAACGCGCCGCCCATACCCTGCGGACTCTTCATCACCCCGGCAATCATCGCCCGGGCGCCATCGAGAATCTGCTGTGGAATATGGATGAGTTCGGAGCCGCCGCTTTGCGCCATCACCTGAATCTCGCAAGCGCGTTGCAGGATGAACATGCCGAGGAAGGCATCGGCGATGCTGCCGAAGGCCGTGAGCAGGCCATGATTGGGCAGAATCATGAAGTTCTTCTCGCCCAGATCAGCCTGCAGGCGCGCTTTCTCGTCATGGTTCAGCGCCACGCCCTCATAGCCGTGATAGGCCAGGCTGGCGAGCACGAACAACGACTGCTGCGAGAGTGGCAGCAGCCCTTGCCTCTGTGCCGACACGGCGATGCCCGCCGTGGTGTGGATATGCAGCACGCACCCGACGTCGTGACGCACCTCGTGTACCGCGCTGTGAATGGTGTAGCCGGCCGGGTTGATGTCGAAGGGACTGTCCATCAGCTTGTTGCCCGCAAGATCGACCTTGACCAGGCTCGATGCGGTGATTTCATGGAACATCAGTCCGTAGGGATTGATCAGGAAGTCCTCGGTTCCCGGTACCTTGGCAGAGATGTGGGTGAAGATCAGGTCGTCCCAGCCATACATCGCGATCAGGCGGTAACAGGCGGCCAGATCGACACGGGCGCGCCATTCGGCCTCGGACACCTGGTTCTTCACGGCGGGGAGCTTGAGCGGAGCGTTCACGGCGGTCACCTCGATGTTCTTGTTGATCGGTGGTGTCCGCAGTCTAGCCGTGCCGCTGGCGGGCGATAGTCGCCCTGGCAGCCATCTTGATGGCCCTGCGAGTCACGAGGCCGATGGCTGGTGGCGCGACAGGCCGGCATTGCAGCCCCTGTATGAACGTAGCGAGCGAAGCTCAGGCAAGGTGCGTACGGCGCGCCCTGCCTACTCTTGACGGCTCAACTCTGCAAGGCAGCCGCGAGTGCTCGCAGCCATGGCTCGGCATCGCTTTCGGGCGTGACGGTTTCGCTGGAGTCCAGGCGCAGCATCTCGACCACCTCGCGCAGCCCCAGCTCGGCATAAAGCTCGCGGATCAGTTCGCCACCGCCGCAGAAGGTGTCGTAGCTGGAGTCACCCAGTGCCAGCACCGCCCCCGGCAGACCGTTCCAGGCTGGCAACCGGTCGCGGATTTCGCTGTACAGCGGCAGCAGGTTATCGGGCAACTCGCCCATGCCCGTGGTCGAGGTCACGGTGAGGAATGCATCGGGAGCGAAGGCCAGCAACTCGTCCAGGCTCATGTTCGACTTGTGCCAGGCGTCCAGGCCGGCAGCCTTGAGTTCTCGCTCGGCGTGGCGAGCGACTTCTTCCGCGGTACCGTAGACCGAACCCGAGAGGATAGCGATTTTCATGAAAACTCCGGAAACAGGGAAAAGCGCCGGGCATTATGCCGCAAGTGGACAGCCCGACCCGATGTTTTAGAATGCAGCGCACAACTCCTGCGGAATCGTCCCCCATGATCAATGCCAAGCTGTTGCAACTGGTAATCGAAGCCTCCAACGACGGAATCGTGGTGGCCGAGCAGGAAGGTGAAGACAACATCCTGATCTACGCCAATGCCGCATTCGAACGCCTGACCGGTTATCCCTGCGACGAGATTCTCTACCAGGACTGTCGCTTCCTGCAGGCTGCCGACCGTGCCCAGATCGGCTTGCAGGCCATTCGCGAGGCGGTCAGGGAGCAAAAGCCCTGCCGCCAGGTCATCCGCAACTACCGCAAGGACGGCAGTGCCTTCTGGAACGAACTGTCGATCACCCCGGTGTTCAACGAAGGCGACCAGCTGACCTATTTCATCGGCATCCAGAAAGACGTCACCGAGCAGATGGAGGCGCAGCAACGGGTGCGTGAACTGGAAGCAGAGGTCGCGGCACTGAATGCCGAGCTGGCACGCCTGAAAAGCTGACGAACGTACAAAACCTTCGTCACGCCGCGGTGTCGAAAAGGTTTGAACCTCCATGCAGTACTCATCATGCAAAGCGACCCGCTGCTGACCAAGGACGAACTGGACTACATTCAGAAGATTCTCTCCAGACCGCCACGCAAGCGCCATCACACGGCGCCGCAACTGGCCCTCGGTGAACAGTTGAGCGAACTGCTGAGCCGTCTGGGCAGTGAAGAAAAACTGAGCCTGGACACCTACCGCGACCACCAGCACCTGAGTTTTCCGCTGCATCTGATTCAGGACGAGCAGAGTCGTTCACGTCTGGAACTGGGCGCACCGCTGATCTTCGAACACGGCATCAACGAGCGCCCCTGGCGCCTGACGCCAACTGCCCCCCTGCCCTTGCTCGACAGCCGCGAACACCCCAGCGGTCTGAAGGCCGTGGAGTTGTCCCACAACGGCATGCTGCTTGACCATGACAAGCCGGGCAGCCCGGCCAAGGATCAGTTGTTGCAGCTTCTGCTACCGCAGGAGCGCCGCGTACAGCTGCGCGCCCGCCTGGTGCGACGCATCGGCCAGACACGCTACGCCTACAGCCTGGAAACTCTGCACGCCGAAGACGAACAAACCTTGCGTCGGTATCTTTTCGAGCAGCACAGCGAGCTTCACGACGGCATGGATGCAGGAAGCGAGGCGAGACGGCAGGCCGAGCCGAAGCACTCGACCGAGTGCCCTTGAAGGGAAGGATCATCCTCTCCGCATCAGGTATCGAGGTGTCCCGCAAGGAACTGCTGCAGGCGTCGCTGCATCAGTCGTCCCTCATTGCCCAGACAGGCGATGGGCGAACCCGCCAGGCTTTCCTCGGCCAGATCGGCACTGTCGCCAGCCAGCAGCAACGGACACTCCAGAGCGAGTGCCAGACGCGACAACTGACGTGGGAAATCCTCACCTGGCGGCTGATTGCTGAACAGCACCAGCGCCTGAGGCTGCATGCGCTCGCAGATCAACGGCAGATCCCGCAGAGGAACCCCGGGGCCGATCAATGCCACATCGATACCCTGGCTGCCGAGCAGCAGGGCCGCCACCAGCAGCTCCAGCTCGCGACAATGTCCGGGTAACGACGCGAGCAGGATGCGATCACGCGAATCGTCACGCCCCAGTTGCAGACGCTGCCAGCAACGCCCTCTGAGGAAACCGTCGAGCAGCAACCATTCGCCACGCTGGCCGACTTCATCCTGACGCAGCAACAGCTCCTGCCACAGCGGCATCAGAATCTCCTGGAACACCACCTCCAGGGGATAACAGGAAAAGATCTGGCCATACAGACGCTCCAGCCGACTCTCGTCGAAGTTCTGCAAGGCACGCCGGAGTTGTTCCTGCCACTGGCTCCAGTCATCGCTGCTGACTTCGTTGTAAGCCGGTGTGGCAACGCTGCGGCTGCTGACGCTCTTGGCCAGGATCGAACCGACCTTGCTGACGGCTACCCCCCGTTCGATCCAGGCAAGGATACTGCGTACGGCATCGATATCGGCTTGCGAGTAGAGGCGATGGCCACTGTCGGTGCGGGTCGGCTGGATCAGACCATAGCGCCTCTCCCAGGCACGCAGGGTGACGGGATTGACACCTGTCAGCCGCGACACCTCACGAATCGGGAACAGCTCCTCCTGCTTCAGCGCACTGGAAATGGGTGATCGGGCACCGGCAAATTCGGACATGGCATGAGCATCACGGCAAACGGGAATCGTTGCATTGTACAGCAGGTGTACAGGCTGCCAACTTCGCACCACTTGCGGGCGCAACGCACGCTCGGGGAGCATCGGCTTCGCTACGGGCCAGCGGCCGCCTCGCTCACACGCTGGTCGTCACGCGGCACTGGCGCTGTCGCGAAAAATGGGAATAATCCTTGCTGCATTTGCACTGGGCGCATCACCCCGCGCTCAGTACCGCCCACGGCACCACCCCTGCCCCGGGCAATCATCGAGGAGATACACAATGTCCCCCGTTACGCTCATGGTGGCGCGCCGCGTTGCCAGTGGTCGTTATCACGACTTCATCGCCTGGCTCCGTGAAGGCGAGCACCTGGCCACCGACTTCCCCGGCTATCTCGGCTCCGGCGTACTGGCTCCGCCGCCCGATGACGACGAATTCCAGATCGTGTTCCGTTTCAGCGACGAGCAGACCATGGCGTCCTGGGAGCATTCGGCTTCTCGCCAGGCCTGGCTGCAACGTGGCACCGGCCTGTTCGCTCAGCCGCAGGAAAAACGGGCCGTGGGCCTCGACGCCTGGTTCGGCAGCGCTCATCGCCAACCACCACGCTGGAAGCAGAGCGTGGCCATCTGGCTGGCATTCTTTCCGGTTTCACTGGCCTTCAACCTGCTGTTCGGTTCCTGGCTGAGCGACCTGTCGCTGGTGACCCGTGTCCTGCTCTCCACCCTGGCTCTGACGCCGCTGATGACCTACCTCTTCATTCCACTGTCCACCCGGCTGCTGGAACCGTGGCTGCAAGGCTCTTCCAGACCTCGCCTGGACAGGCGCGCAGCCAGCGTCGGTAAATCCTGACCCTTGGCAACCCGATCGGTCAGCCTCGTGCTGGCCGATTCCCTCTCAGCAACATCTATACAAAACACCAACTTCGTACAACAAAAGTACAAGCAAGCCGCCTCACGAAACGCATCAAAATTCTTTTAAAGTCAGCAAAATAGCGCTTCACGTGCTTTTCTGAAGCAAATCCTCACGCTTCACATGGTTGTACAAGTGCTGGCTCTGGTATAGCTTTATTGACGATCTGCCAGGCCAACGCCGCCGCATCTGCCGCCTGGCCCCCAACTTCCCCGGTATGAGTGGCCCATGAGCGCTGCCAGCTTTCCCATCCTGATCACCGGTGCCGGCCAGCGCATCGGCCTGTACTGTGCCGAACGCCTGCTCGACGAGGGTCATGCGGTAATTCTCAGTTACCGCCAGGAGCGCGACAGCATCACTCGCCTGCGCGAACGCGGCGCCATCGCCCTGCAGGCGGACTTCAGCGACGAGGCAGGCATTCTCGCCTTCATCGAACATTTGAAGAATCATTGTTCGGGACTTCGCGCCATCGTTCACAACGCGTCGCAGTGGCTGGCCGAAACACCCGGCGCGCAGGCCGATGCCTTCCGCCAGCTGTTCAACGTGCACATGCTCGCGCCCTATCTGATCAACCTGCATTGCAGCGAATTGCTGCTGCGCTCCGAGCAGGCGGACATCGTCCACGTCAGTGACGACGTGGTGCGCAAGGGCAGTGCCAACCGACCGGCCTATTGCGCCAGCAAGGCCGGGCTGGAAAGCCTGACCCTGTCGTTCGCCGCCCGCCTGGCGCCACGTATCAAGGTCAATGGCATCGCCCCGGCGCTGCTGATGTTCAACACCGACGACGACGAGGCATACCGCAACAAGGCCCTGGCCAAGTCGGCACTCGGCATCGAGCCCGGCCCGCAGGTTTTCTACCAGAGCCTGCGCTATCTGCTGGACACCCCCTACCTGACCGGCACCACCCTCACCCTCAACGGCGGCCGCCACCTCAAGTGAGGCAGGCCCCAGGACATAGCCATGAGCGAACCCCTCTCCCAGCAGTACCGCGAGATTCTCGTAGGCCTCGGTGAAAACCCCGAGCGCGAGGGTCTGCTCGACACCCCGAAACGTGCAGCCAAGGCCATGCAGTACCTCTGTCATGGCTACCAGCAGTCGCTGGAAGAGATCGTCAACGGCGCGCTCTTCGAGTCGGACAACGACGAGATGGTGATCGTCAAGGACATCGAGCTGTACTCGCTGTGCGAACACCATCTGCTGCCCTTCATCGGCAAGGCGCACGTCGCCTACATCCCCACGGGCAAGGTGCTGGGTCTGTCGAAGGTGGCGCGCATCGTCGACATGTTCGCCCGTCGCCTGCAGATTCAGGAAAACCTCACCAAGCAGATCGCCGACGCCGTGCAGAGCGTGACCAATGCCGCAGGCGTTGCGGTGGTGATCGAAGCCAAGCACATGTGCATGATGATGCGCGGGGTGGAGAAGCAGAACTCGGTGATGAGCAGCTCGGTGATGCTCGGTGCCTTCCGCGAGTCCTACAATACCCGCCATGAATTCCTGCAACTGATCGGACGGAGCAACTAATGCCGCGACTGGAACCCGGAATGGCGCGCATCCGCGTCAAGGATCTGCGCCTGCGCACCTACATCGGCATCAAGGAAGAGGAGATCAACAACAAGCAGGATGTGTTGATCAACCTGACCATCCTCTATCCGGCCGTCGACGCCGTACAGGTCAACGATATCGATCATGCCCTGAACTACCGCACCATCACCAAGGCGATCATCGCCCACGTCGAGGGCCATCGTTTCGCCCTGCTCGAACGTCTGACCCAGGAAATTCTCGATCTGGTGATGGCCAACCAGGCCGTGCGCTACGCCGAGGTGGAAGTGGACAAACCGCATGCACTGCGTTTCGCCGAATCGGTGTCGATCACCCTGGCCGGCCACCGCTGACGGCTTGCCGGCCCCGAATCGCACTCTTATCATCGCCCCGCCAAACCCTGCCCAGGAGAGCCCAGCATGACCGAGCAAGAACGCCTGGAACTGGAAGCCGCCGCCTTCCGCGCCCTGGTACAACACCTGCGTACGCGCCCCGACGTGCAGAACATCGACCTGATGAACCTGGCCGGCTTCTGCCGCAATTGCCTGTCCAAGTGGTACAAGGCCGCTGCCGATGACCTGGGCGTCGACGTGAGTGCCGACCAGGCCCGCGAGACCGTGTACGGCATGCCCTATGCCGACTGGAAGGCCAAGTATCAGAAAGAAGCATCGGCCGAGCAGAAAGCCGCATTCGAAAAAGGAAAACACGCATGACCGCCCTCACCGACCTGCGCAGCCGTTTGCAGCAGGACGACTTCGCCTTCAGCGAAACCCTGGCCTTCGTCGCCGAACACTACGACTACCAGCCCAGCGCCTTCCGCAATGGCGAAGTGGAAAACGCCGCTGGCCAGAATGAAGGCTCGTGCAAGACGCTGGGCCTGGCGCTGCTGGAAGGCTTCACCCACGACGAGGCCCTGCGTGCCTTCGGTGAGCATTACCGTAGCGTGCTGGCCACGCCGCAGGGTAGCGACCATGGCAACATCCGAGCTCTGATGGCCCATGGGCTGGAAGGCGTGAAGTTCGAGCAGCAGCCGCTCAAGCGCAAAGCCTGAGAACGCGCATGCATGCCGAGTTGGTTGGCGCAAAAGCCTGCGCAACTATCGGAAAAGTCTGAAAGACATCATTTCGCCATCACGCTATGCTGCGCGCTTCAACAGACATGGAACACGGGGGGAACGTGTTCTGCGCGCAGTTGCCGCCCTTCCCTCCTGTTTTGCGCTCGACACGGAGTCGTCCGATGCAGCAGACCCTGGTATGGAAACCCTGGTACACCGCCGGTGTGGAAACACTGCGACTGAGTCAGGATGCCAGTGGCATCCACGCGACAAGTCACCTCATGCAGGTCATCAAGGGCAACAGCATCGTTGCCAATTACCTCATCGACTGCGATGCGCGCTGGCGCTTCCGCCGCCTCTGGCTCAAGGTGGACAACCACGGCCAGCGCAGCCTGTGCCTGCATCGCGACCTGCGCGGCAACTGGCTGCTCGACGGCCAGCCGCGCCCCGATCTGCAGGACTGCCAGCACGTCATGCTGTCGGCCACCCCCTTTACTCACACCCCACCATTGCAACGTAGCGCCCTGGAAACCGGGCAGAGCGACGAGATGCAGGTCGCCTACGTCGACATGCTCAGTCTGAAGGTCGAGCCACGCCGACAGCGCTACCAGTGCCTGCGTCGTCAACCTGGTGAGACCTCCTATCGCAGTCACGCAGAAGGTCGCCCGCAGCAGGAGTTGAGCGTCGATGATCAGGCACTGCTGCTCAAGGCCAACGAGCAGTACCTGCGCCTGAGCCAGCGCGAGCTGAAGGTCAGCGCGCTGGTGTAACACGCATCGCCTGTCCGCCCGGCAGGGCGCGCCGTGCGAACCGCGAATACGGCCGAACCTGCCTGGTGCGCGCAGCGCCCCCTACGCAAAGCCAGGCATACGCCACTCAAATGGGCAACTGGCCGAATGCCCAGCGCAGCAGAAAGAACACCAGCAGGCCACCGCCGATGCTCGCCAGCAGATGCCGGGACAGTGCGGCGATGGCAATGGTGGCCAGGCCAGCCAGCAGGTAGGCGTTGTCCCAGCGCAATGCCCAATCGTGCCCATCGGGCAGCAACATGCCAGGTACCACGATGGCCGTCAGCACCGCTGTCGGTACGTAGTGCAACCCCTGTCGAACCAGCGCTGGAAAACGCAGGTCGGGGAAGGCAAACAGGCTGTAGCGGGTAACGAAGGTGATCGCCAGCATGCCCAGGATCAGCAACCAGATATCCATCAGACCAGTTCCTCCCGCAATGCCGGCCTGCGTCGTTCCAGCCATACCCCGACCACGATGCCACTGGCTGCTGCTGCCATCAGCCCGAGTTTGTACGGCAGTCCGTGACAGGCCAGCGCGACCGCTGCCGCAACCAGTGCTGCGACGATTTGCGGCTGGTTGCGCAACATTGGCACGACGATGCCGATGAAGGTCGCCAGCATGGCGAAGTCCAGCCCCCAGGCGCCGATATCGGGCACCGCCTGGCCGAACAGGACGCCGACCAGCGTGCACAGCTGCCAGTTGCAGTACATCGCCAGTGCCGCGCCGAGGAAGTACCAATGGCGATAGGGGTCGGTATCAGCGCGTGCATAGCGCTGCACCACCACCGCATAGGCTTCGTCGGTCAGACCGAAAGCCAGCGGCACGCGCCAGCGCTTGGGCAGGTGACGCACATGGGGCTGCATGCTGGCGCTGTACAGGGCATGGCGCAGGTTGACCACGAAAGTGGTCAGCAGCACCACGGCGATGCCGGCACCACCGGCCAGCAGGCTGATGGCGATGAACTGCGCCGAACCGGCGAACACCAGCGCCGACATGCCCAGCGTCTGCCAGGGATCGAGCCCGGCGGCGCCCGCCAGACTGCCGAAGATGATGCCGAAGGGAATGGCGCCGAGCAGCATCGGCAGCATGTCGCGGGCGCCTTGGGTGAATTCGTGATGACGGGACATGGAACCTCCTTGGGGAGACGAGCTTAGCCAGACTCTCCCAGGCAGGTCTTGAACGTTCTTGCTCAGAAGCCGGCTGCAACGTCCTGGAGCAGGGCCGGAACGACACCCAGTTCCATCACGATACCCTCGAGCCCCAACAGATCCCCCAGATCCGAATAGATGCCCCGGCCGCGTTCGCTGACGCGCTTCTCGCTACCGTCGGCGCACAGCAGGCGGTAGTCGAAGGCGAACGGACGCGCTTCGCGCAACGCCTCCTGCACGCCGCGCCAGACGCGCTCACGGTCGCCGGGATGAATCAGGCTGTTGTAACTCAGGCTATGGCTATCGACCAGACAGTGCGCGGCATGCCCGGTCAGCTCCAGACATCCCGCACTGACGTATTCCATGCTCCAGTTACGGTTGTTGCGGCAGCGATAGACCATCAGCGGCAGGCCATCGAGCAGGTTGCTCAGGCTGCGATGGCGAGCCTGCAATTGCTGATGCTCCGGCACCTGCGCGCTGATGTCGGCCAGGCTGGCGATGAAGCCATCCTGGTGCCGTACCAGGCGCGCCTCGACCCAGCGCAGCTCGCCATTGCGATTCAGGTAGCGCAGGCTGCCAATCCATGACGTACCGCCCTGACGCAGGCTGTGCAGCCCCTGCTGCCACGAGGAGCGATCCTCGATATGCAGGAACCGGCTGTGATCGACCAGCCGGCACTCACGCAGCCTGTAACCACTGAGCTGCTCCCAGCCGCGATTGGCCTGACGCATCAATCCGCCGTCATCCAGATGGATCAGGGCAATTGGCAGCGCATCGAAGTCCACGGCGCGATTGCTCAGCAGGGCATCGCGCACCCGTCGTAGCCAGTTCATCGGCAGACTCCATGGTTTTCGGGAAGACCGCTGCGATGCGCCCAGGCCGCCAGTTCCAGCCGCGAGCGCAGGTTGAGCTTGCTCAGCAGGTGCTTGACGTAGACCTTCACCGTGCCGTCACTGATGCCCAGCTGCCGCGCGATCAGCTTGTTGCTGAATCCCTCGGCGATCAGCGCCAGGGTCTGCCGCTCGCGCTCGGTCAGCTCCACGCGCTCGCGATCGAGCGTCGTTTCCCGCTCCCGCAGGCTGCTGGCGAGCAGAACCGAAAGCGCCGGATCGAGGCGCGCCTGACCGTGGACGCAAGCACTGACAGCAGCCAGCAACGCCTCGGGTTCGCTGTCCTTGAGCAGGTAGCCGTCGGCCCCCGCGCGCAGGGCCGCCAGCACGTCCTCGCGAGCGGCCGAAGCCGTCAGCACCACCACGCTCACGTCCGGCAGATCACGCTTGAACCACTCCAGGGTGGCCAGACCATCGAGCCCCGGCATGTGCAGATCCAGAATCACCAGCGCCGGACTCAACTCACGCGCCAGGGCGATGCCTTCGCTGCCGCTGGATACGCTGCCGACCACGCGAAACTCACCGCCAGCTTCGAACAGTTCGGCAAGCCCCCGGCGCAGCAGCGGGTGATCGTCGATCAGCAGCAGGTCAAAAGGCGTGCTCATGGCCGTCTCCAGCGCAGATGCACGCGCGTGCCGCCCTGCTCGCCCGAGCGTGCGATGCTCAGTTCGGCAGCGATGGCGGCAGCCCGCTCACGCATGATGCTCAAACCGAAGTGACCGCTGCCGGGCAGGTCTTCGGGCAACCCGACGCCGTCGTCGCGAACCTCCACCTCGAAGCCGCCGCAGGTCGGCCACAGACGAATATGCACCTGCCGCGCATGGGAGTGACGCACCACGTTGGCCAGTGCCTCGCGAACGATCTGCAACACTTGCAGCTCGCTCTCGGCAGGCAGGTCGTTGCCGGGCAATCGGTTGTCCAGGCTGAACACGCAACGACTGCTGCGGGAGAATTCCTCCACCGAGGCCTCCAGTGCCTGACGCAAGGTGCGGCCGTCCATGGTCAGGCGCGCACTGCTGATCAGCTCGCGCACCTGACGATGCAGGCTGCGCAGCGTATCGCGCAGGTCGTCGAGCATGCTCGAGGCCTGCTCACGTTGCGCGGGGTCGTCCAGAAGGCTTTGCAGGCGCGCACTGCGAATCTGCAGATAACCCAGCTGTTGCGCCACCGAATCGTGCAGTTCACGGGCCAGCACACCGCGCTCGGCACTCAGTTCGCGGCGGCGCAGGCGTCGATCCTCGGCGAAGGCTTGCAGTACCTCGGCCAGGCGCCGAGCGATGTCGCGCAACTGGTTGCGCTGCCCGATGCCGGGACGGCTGGCGAAGCTCACCAGCAGCAGCGCGCTGCGCCCTTCCTCCTGGTGCAGACCGCACAGCGCCTGGAAGCGCCCACGCTCCAGGCAATCACGGCAGAGCTGCACCTCCCCGGCGGCAGGCAGTTCCCCGGCATGTTCGGCGCAGCCCGGAGCATCTGCCACCATCGCCCCCAGCATGCGCCAACCCGGCCCCGTGCTGCAGGGCAACAGCAGGCCAGCCCGATCGGCCCGCAGTGCCTGCGCCAGTTGTGGCAACAGCTCCAGAAAGGGTCCGTCGCCGCCCTGCTGCAACAGACGCAACGGCAGCTCCAGCAGGGTCTGCCGGTAGGCTGGCGACGCAACCGGTTGCGGCTGTCGCTCGACCAGCAGGGTGCGCAGTAGCAACTGGATCATCCGGCCTCCACGGACAGGGAATCGTCGATCGATATCGTCGATCGGTTCAGCAAGTTCCATGCCCCGCAGCGGCAAATGTAGAAAGCACTGATAAGAAAGAAATTTTCCCAAAGGGAAATAAGTGCCAACCCCCTTCTCGCACCAACAGGAGGCCGCCCCGCCCCGCGTGAGCGCACGCCGGGCGTGGAAACTACCCCCAAGGAGGTATCCCCAACGAGCGAATTGCGACTGAGGAGCAAGTCCGTAAGGTAATTCCCATAAGGAAATTTTAATTCCTGAAATTCACTAGACCGATTCGCACGGGAGACCTTCCATGACCACTCGCATCGCCATCATCGGCGCCGGCCCCTGCGGCCTGGCTCAGCTTCGTGCCTTCCAGTCCGCCGCGGCCAGGGGTGCGCAAATTCCCGAGCTGGTCTGCTACGAGAAGCAGAGCGACTGGGGCGGCATGTGGAACTACACCTGGCGTACCGGCCTCGACGAACATGGCGAGCCGGTGCACGGCAGCATGTACCGCTACCTGTGGTCGAATGGGCCGAAGGAATGCCTGGAGTTCGCCGATTACACCTTCGACGAGCATTTCGGTCGCCCCATGGGCTCCTACCCACCGCGCGAAGTGCTGTGGGACTACATCAGGGGCCGCGTCGAGAAAGCCGGCGTACGCAAGTACATCCAGTTCAACACGGCCGTGCGTGGCGTCAGCTTCGACGAGGCCAGTGGCCAGTTCGACGTCACCGTGCACAGTTACGACCATGACCTGACCCGCACCGAGCGCTTCGACTACGTGGTGGTTGCCAGCGGCCACTTTTCCACTCCCAATGTGCCCTGCTTCGAGGGTTTCGAGAGCTTCGCCGGACGCGTGCTGCATGCCCACGACTTCCGCGACGCGCTGGAATTCAAAGGCAAGGACGTGCTGATCGTCGGTGCCAGCTACTCGGCCGAGGACATCGGCTCGCAGTGCTACAAGTACGGCGCACGCTCGATCACCAGTTGCTACCGCACCGCGCCGATGGGCTACAAGTGGCCGGAGAACTGGGAAGAGAAGCCCTTGCTGACTCACGTCAAGGGCAGCACCGCGTTCTTCGCCGACGGCACCAGCAAGCACGTCGACGCCATCGTCCTGTGCACCGGTTACAAACATCACTTCCCCTTCCTCGCCGAGAACCTGCGGCTCAAGACCGACAACCGCCTGTGGCCGCTGAACCTGTACAAGGGCGTGTTCTGGGAGGACAACCCGAAGCTGGTCTACCTCGGCATGCAGGATCAGTGGTACAGCTTCAACATGTTCGACGCCCAGGCCTGGTATGCCCGCGACGTGATCCTCGGGCGCATCGCCCTGCCCGACCAGGCCAGCATGAATGCCGAGGATCTGGCCTGGCGCGAGGAAGAGCTGACCCTGAAGAACGCCCAGGAAATGTTCGAGTTCCAGGGCAAGTACATCCAGACCCTGATCGACGCCACCGACTACCCGAGCTTCGACATCGCCGCAGTGAACCAGACCTTCCTCGACTGGAAGCACGACAAGTACGAGGACATCATGGGCTACCGCAACAAGTGCCACCGCTCGCTGATGACCGGCACCCTGGCCACGCCACACCACACCTCCTGGCTGGAGGCGCTGGACGACTCGCTCGAAGCCTACCTTTCCGATTCGCCGCAAACGGCCATCAAGGCCGTGGGCTGAAGGGAAACGGTGCGCATGGCCTAGGCGGCCCCGCGACACCCTACGCCGCAGTGTGCACGCCCCGCAGGGTGGGCCGTGCGCACCGGCAGCCATCACAAGAACCAAGGTGCCTTGCATGCAGATGCCCGTGATTTCCCGGCCACACGAGCCGGCGCTGTTCGCTCGTACCCCCGGCATGGAACGCCACCGCGTCGCCGCTGGTGGCCTGACGGTGGTGGCTCTGGAGCCCGGCGACCGGATCGAGGTCATCGATATCGAAGGCGATCAGAGTGCCGAATTGCTGGCCTTCGACGAAACGGGGCGCGAAGCGCTCGCTGCCCTCGGGCTGCTGACCAGCCCTGGCGCCGACTTCATCGGCCGCCTGCTGGGCGATGGCAGCCGCGAGTCGCAACACATCGCCAACGGCCTGCTCAAACGCCATATCGATTCTCGCCACCTGCCCATGGCCGCACGTCTGTGGCAGCCCGGCACGCCAGCCGGCTTCAGCCGCTGCCTCACCGCCAGCGCGGCACTCCGGGTGATCGTCGCCGCGCCCGGCGGCGCGGTGCCGGTAGACAGCCAGCGGCGCGCCAGCGAACTGCGCCTGCTGATCCAGCGAGCCAACCCGTCGAGCCTGCTGATTCCGGCGCTGCCGACACCGCTGGGCGAGGTGATCGACGAGTTCACCATCCGCCCCGGCACGGCGCGCGACTATGTGGTCGGCGCCGGCCAGTACATTCAGGTGATCGACGTGGCCGGTCGGCAATGCTCGGACTTCGTGGCCTTCGACCGCCGCGGCCTGGACGCAGGTCGCGAGATCGATCTCGACCCCACCGTCACCCGCACCCTGAATGGCAATGCCTACCCCGGCCCGGGTCTCTTCAGCCGCTTCTTCGATCGCAACCTGCAACCGATGCTGGAGGTGGTGCGCGACACCGTCGGCCGTCACGACACCTTCGCCCTGGCCTGCACCGCACGCTACTACGAAGCGCAGGGTTACTTCGGCCACGCCAACTGCAGCGACAACCTCAGCCGCGCGCTCGCCGCCCATGGCGTGCAGGGCCGTCGCGGCTGGCCGGCGATCAACTTCTTCTTCAACACCGGGGTCGATGCGCATCAGCAACTGACGCTCGATGAGCCCTGGTCGCGCCCCGGCGACTACGTGCTGCTCAAGGCGATGACCGACCTGGTCTGCGCCAGCAGTTCCTGTCCGGACGACATCGATCCGGCCAACGGCTGGCAGCCGACCGACATCCATATCCGTGTGTATAGCGACAAGGAGCGCTTCAGTATCGCCATGGCCAACCGCAAGACGCCCGACGCCGACCCGGTGCTGACCCGCGAAAGCGGCTTCCATCCGGGCACCTCCAGCCTCACCCGCCAGTTCGTCGACTATCGCGGCTGGTGGACACCGACTCACTTCGACGGCTACGGCACGCTGGAGGAGTACCACGCCTGTCGCGAACGGGTGGCAGTGATGGATCTGTCCGCCCTGCGCAAGTTCGAGGTGCTCGGCCCGGACGCAGAAGCCTTGCTCAACCATTGCCTGACCCGCGACGTGCGCAAGCTGGCGGTCGGTCAGGTGGTGTACAGCGCCATGTGCTTCGATCACGGCGGCATGCTCGACGACGGCACGCTGCTGCGCCTTGGCGCGGATGCCTTCCGCTGGATCGGCGGTGAGGACTTCGGCGGCGACTGGCTGCGCCAGCAGGCCGAGAAACTGGGCATGAAGGTGTGGATCAAGTCCGCCTCCGAACAGATCCACAACATCGCCGTGCAGGGCCCGCTCGCCCGCGAACTGCTCAAACGGATGATCTGGACACCCGGCACCCAGCCGAAACTGGAAGAGTTGGGCTGGTTCCGCTTCCTCATCGGTCGCCTGGATGATTATGACGGCGTGCCGCTGATGGTCTCGCGCACCGGCTACACCGGCGAGCTGGGCTACGAGATCTGGTGCCATCCGGACGATGCGATGACGGTCTGGCGGCGCCTCTGGCAGCTTGGCGAACCGCTGGGCCTGGCACCGCTCGGCCTGCACGCGCTGGACATGCTGCGCATCGAGGCCGGACTGATCTTCGCCGGCTACGAATTCAGCGACCAGACCGATCCGTTCGAAGCCGGCATCGGCTTCTGTGTGCCGCTCAAGAGCAAGCAGGACGACTTCATCGGTCGCGAGGCATTGCTGCGGCGCAAGGAACACCCGCAGCAGCAACTGGTAGGCCTGGAGCTGGAGGGCAACGAGCCGGCCGCACATGGCGACTGCGTGCATGTCGGTCGCGCCCAGGTCGGGGTGATCACCAGCGCCACGCGCTCGCCGACGCTGGGCAGGAACATCGCCCTGTGCCGCCTGGCGGTCGACTACTGCGAACCCGGCACCCGCGTGGAGATCGGCAAGCTCGATGGCCAGCAGAAACGTATCGGTGCCACGGTCGCGGCCGGCACCGTGGCCTATGACCCGGACAAGAGCCGGGTGCGGGCCTGACGCCGGCATGCCATCACCGTAGGGCGCGCCGTGCGCACCGAACCAGGCAGCGTCGAGCCCGGAGGGGTCTTACGGCGCACCCTACGGATTGGGCCCCCAAATGCGGGCGCCGCTTCTGGAAAGAGAATTGCTAGGGAACCGGGTAGCGGCTGCCAGTCAGGAGGGCAGCCCTCAACGACTCCCGAGGAGGATCGGCCGATGTGGTTCAGCAATACGACCGGAAACCTGGCCAATGAACTCAACCAGTGGCTCGAGCACCTGCTCAGCCACCGCCAACCGGCAGCGGCTCGCCCGCACCTGCAACGGCAACCGCAGTTGCTCGGCAGCCTGGAGCGTCTGCAACGCGACTGGGAGGAGTTGCAGCGCATTCGTCAGCACAGCGAACGACAGCCACCCGCGCCCTGCTCCGCCGAGGAGTATGCGGCACTGCAACAGCGTCTGGCCCAGGCCGAGCAGCAATGCGCCCTGCTCGAAGACGAACTGCGCGCCAGCCACGCGCAGAACCAGAGCGTCGCCGCCGAACGTGCGCAATGGGACGAGGAGCGCCAGGTCTGGGAACTGACCAAACGCACCCTGACCGAAGGCTGCTGGGCAATGAACGTGGTGAACGGTGACCCCGATCATCCGCAGAACCTGATCCGCTGGTCCGAGCAGTTCCGCGAACTGATCGGCTACAGCCGCGCGGAATTCCCCGATGGCTGGGACAGCTACTTCCAGGTGGTCAACGCTGACGACCTCAAGGCGGTGATGCAGGCCTTCAATGCCTCCATGGTGGACAGCAGCGGCGATGGCTTCTACGCCGTGGAGTACCGCATGCGCCACAAGACCCGTGGCGAAGTCTGGTACCGCGAGCGCGGCCGCTGCCTGCGCGATGCACAGGGCAAGCTGCTGTACGTCACCGGCGCGGTGCGCGAGATCAGCGACGAGAAGGCCGCCGCCAGCATGCACGAGCGCGAGCAGGCCAGCATCCAGGCCACCTATGGGCAGATCGCCCAGGTCGCCGGCGTGATCAAGGGGATCGCCGAGCAGACCAACCTGCTGGCGCTCAACGCCGCCATCGAGGCCGCGCGTGCCGGGGAGCAGGGACGCGGTTTCGCAGTGGTCGCCGACGAGGTGCGCAACCTGGCACGGCGCACCCAGGAATCCGTGCAGCAGATACAGGGCATGTTGCAGAAGAACACCTGAAGTACGACCCATTTTCAGGCGTGAAAGCGGCCAGATGAGCACAAACAGGGCATTTTTTGACCAGTGATTTCAGCCCCGCCGCACGCGGCGGGCGCTCCACGCAAGAGACTTCTGGCACAGCCATTGCTTATTCATTGAAAGAACTTTTTATAACTACAGATAAATTAATACCCAGGGCGCCACACCTTCAGTTCCACTGCCAATACCGACGAACCTTCTAAGAACAGCATCGAGGATTGATTGATGGAAGAGCAAAAGACACCCACTCTGGAAGAGCTGCAGGCTCTGATAGAGATGACCAACACCCTGAATATGGAAATATTCTACTGGTGGTGTATCGCGCTGATGATCTGCATTCACGCAGGCTTCCTGTCCTACGAGATCGGTGCGTCGCGACTGAAGAATGCCCTCGCCGCCGGCGTGAAGAACATCCTCGCCTTCGGCTTCATCGTCCCCAGCGTGTTCCTGCTCGGCTGGGCCGTTTACAACGCCTTCCCGGACGGCCTGGTGCCGCGCATGGACGCCTTCCTCGCCGGCATGCCGTGGAGCGACGTCATGGGGCCGAACGTCCAGGACAACGCCACCGGCATCTTCTGGGCCGCCTTTGCCATGTTCGCCGCCACCACCGGCTCGATCATGTCCGGGGCGATCATCGAGCGCGCCCGCATGAGCGCCTTCATCATCCTCACCATCGTGCTCGGCGGTTTCCTCTGGCTGCTCGCCGCAGCCTGGGGCTGGCACCCGGAAGGCTGGCTCACCGTCAAATGGGGCTACCATGACGTCGGCGCTGCGGGCGTGGTGCACATGATCGCCGGCTTCTTCGCCCTGGCCGTGGTCATGAACCTCGGTGCGCGTATCGGCCGCTTCAACGAAGACGGCAGCGCCAACGCCATCGTCGGTCACAGCATGCCGATGAGCGTGGTCGGCCTGATGCTGATCATCGTCGGCTTCTTCGGCTTTCTCGGCGGCTGCATCATCTACAACTCGGGTGCGCAGTGGATCAACATCTACGGCCAGCCGACCAACCTCTCGGCCTTCGCCTTCAATACCCTGATGGGCTTCGCCGGCGGCCTGATCGGTGCCTACCTGACCACTCGCGAGCCGTTCTGGATGATGTCCGGCGGCCTGGTGGGCATCATCTCCGTGGCTCCCGGCCTGGACCTCTACCACCCCGGCCTGGCCTACCTGATCGGCATGGGCGTGGCGGCCACTGCGCCGCTGGTCAACAACCTGCTGCTCAAGTTCAAGCTGGATGACGCCGTCGGCGCCTTCGCCGTGCACGGTTTCGGCGGCTTCGCCGGCCTGGTGATCAGTGGCATCTTCCTCGCGGGCTACCCGAACATGAACGGCATGGCGCCGATCAGCTTCTTCGGCCAGCTGGGCGGTGCCGTGGTCATGGCGGCACTGGGTTTCATCCCCGGCTACGTCATCTCCTACGCCCTGAACAAGGCGGGTCTGCTGCGCGTTCCGCCACATGCCGAAGAACGTGGCCTGGATCTGACCGAAGTCCCCGCCCAGGCCTACCCGGAATGGAGCTCGATGTACGGCGAAAGCACCAGCGTCGGTGGCGAAAAGCCTGTGCTGATCGCCGCAGAACCCAAATCCGCCTGACCCCCAGGCCGACCACCGCAGTGGTCGGCCATCGCAGAGGAGCAATGCCATGAGCATCACCACTTACGATGGCGCCAGCGCCGTATTCACCTTCGCCGACAAGCCGGCCATCCTGGTCTTCATCAGCCTGCTGGTAGCGGGTGTCAGCCTCTATGCACTGATCGCCACCATGATCCACGAGAAACACAGCTACGCACTGCCGGACGAAAAGCTGCCCAAGCTCAAGTAAGGCCCTGGCCGGCGGCACTCGCCGCCGGCCATTCCATCCTGCCCCCTGCTGGGTCAGGATGCGCTAACCTCCCCGCGCCCCTTCCTTCCAGCACGATCCCCGCCAGGAGCCCCCATGCTCGACCGCCCGTACCTGTTCATCGACGGCCAGTGGCTTGCCCCGCGCCATGACGACCGCTTCGACGTGTTCGACCCCAGCGACGAGAGCCTGCTGGCGCGCGTTGCCGCAGCCGGCCCTGCGGATGTCGATCTGGCCGTGGCAGCAGCACGGCGGGCGTTCGATCAGGGGCCGTGGCCACGCCTGTCTGGTGCCGCTCGGGCGGCGGTGCTGCGGGGCATCGCTGGCGGTATCCGTGCCCGCCAGGACGAACTGGCGGTGCTGGAAGTGCGCGACAACGGCAAGCCGCTGCCCGAAGCGCAGTGGGATATCGGCGATGCCGCCGGCTGCTTCGATTTCTATGCCGATCTGGCCGAACGTCTGGATGGCGACGAACGTCCGGTAGCCCTGGCCGATCCCCGCTTTCGCGCCAGCGTGGTGCGCGAACCGGTAGGCGTGGCCGCTGCGGTGATTCCCTGGAATTACCCGCTGCTGATGGCCGCCTGGAAAGTCGCCCCCGCCCTGGCTGCCGGCTGCTGCCTGGTGCTCAAACCCTCGGAACTGACACCGCTGACCGCTCTGGAACTGGCGACCATTGCCGCCGAAGCCGGCCTGCCGCCGGGCGTACTCAACGTGCTGCCCGGCCTCGGCACGCAGGCGGGCGCCGCCCTGGTGGAGCATCCGGGTGTGGACAAGGTGGCCTTCACCGGCAGCGTCGCCACCGGTAGCCGGATCATGCAGGCTGCCGCCCGCGAGGTGAAGAACATCAGCCTGGAGCTGGGCGGCAAATCGCCTTTCATCGTCTTTGCCGACAGCGACATCGAAGCGGCGGTGGAGTGGATCATGTTCGGCATCTTCTGGAACCAGGGCCAGGTCTGTTCCGCCACCTCACGCGTGCTGGTGGAACGCTCGCTCTACCCTGCCCTGTTGCAGCGTCTGAGCGACGAAGCGCAGAAGATTCGTATCGGCAACGGCCTGGACGAAGGCGTGCTGCTCGGCCCGCTGGTCAGTGCCGGCCAGCATGCCAGGGTCAGCGCGGCCATCGCCCGGGGCATCGCCGATGGCGCACGCCTGCTCTGCGGCGGCAAACGGCCCGCCGAGCACGACAAGGGCTGGTTCATGCAGCCGACGGTATTCGCCGATGTACCGCTGCACAGCGCCCTGTGGCGTGAGGAAATCTTCGGCCCGGTGGTGTGCGTCAATCCGTTCGACAACGAGGCCGAGGCCATCGAACAGGCCAACGACAGCGAATTCGGCCTGGCAGCAGCGGTGATGTCCACCGATCTCGAACGCTGCGAACGTGTCGCCCGCAGGCTGCAGGCCGGGATCGTCTGGATCAACTGCTCGCAACCGACCTTCAGCGAACTGCCCTGGGGTGGCGTGAAACGCAGTGGCATCGGTCGCGAACTGGGCGAGTGGGGCCTGGACAACTACCTGGAAACCAAACAGATCACGCGCCATGAAAGCAGCGAGGCGTGGGGCTGGTACCTCAAGCGTTGATGCAACGATCAGGCACGCCGTCATCGGAACCGCCCTACCGGTCATCGGTATATTCGCCAGCGACCATCCACGGTATCCATGCTTGCAACTATCATCCTGATGTCACAGGGCGACTAGACTGTGATCGGTAGCGGCCCTGCGGGCCACTCCGTGTTCTCCTTCACCGGCAATACCTTTTCCTCGGACGACGCAGGATGCGGCACCGAGCGCCCAGCGCAGCGGTAGACGTTCCGAGCAAGCTTGTGCCCGTCACTCATGCCGAAGGTGTCATATGTCGTCGCAAACCATCCGTTTTTCCACCCGTACCCTGATCTATGCCAGCTATGCAGCCATCCTCGCGCTGATGCTGCTGATCACCGCCGTTTCGTTATATGGTCTGGCCGATGTCAGCGATGACTTCACCGGTTATATCAACGGCATCGACAACCGAACTCGTCTGGCCAATCAGTTGAATGACAATGCCAAGGAGCGTGCCATCGCCCTGCGCAACATGGCCCTGACTCCGGATATTGCGGCACGAACCCAACGCCGTGCCGCCATCGAGAACTATGACAAGGCCGTGAGCGACAAGCTCGCCGAACTGCGCCAGGCCATCGCCAGCCATGCCGATGTCTCGCCGAAAGCCCACGAGCTGTTCTCGCGTATCGAAAACGTCGAGATGCGCTACGCTCCCATCGCTCGTACCATCGCCGACCACCTGTTCAAGGGCGAGGATAGCGATGCCCTGAAGCTGGTCGCCGAACAATGCACCCCGCTCCTCGAGGAACTCACCCAGGCCATCGAGGCCTACCTGCAATACTCCACCGATGTCGCGCAGCGGCGCGTCACCGAAGCTGATACCAAATACGAACGCCAGCGCATCGTGCTTCTCTCCATAGGCGGCATCGCGCTGCTGCTGGCCATCGTTCTCGGTCACTGGATCAGCCGCTACCTGCTCAGTGCCCTGGGCGCCGAACCCAACGACCTCAACCGGATCGCCCAACGCGTGGCCGAAGGCGACCTGCGCATCATGGAAAAGGCCGTGAACAGTGCCGAGAACAGCGTGCTCGCAGCGTTGCAACGCATGCAGCTGAACCTGCGTCAGGTCACTCAGGGCATCGACAGTTCGTCGCGTACCGTGGCGCACTCCAGCCAGGAACTGAGCGAGTCGAGCCTGCGCAATGCCGAAAGCGTCGCCAATGCCCAGCGCGAGGTGGAACAGATCGTCACCGCCGTACACGAAATGGCGGCGACCGTGCAGGACGTGGCACGCAGCGCCGAATCGGCCGCGCAGGCCGCCAGTGAAGCCGACGAAGCAGCCTTGCAAAGCCAGCACAAGGCAAGCCAGGCAGTGAGTCTGATCGGCGAACTGGCCGAAGTGATCGATCATTCCAGCGAAGCCATGGGCCGCCTGAAGACCGAGAGCAGCAATATCGGCAGCGTGCTCGACGTGATCAAGGCGGTGGCCGACCAGACCAACCTGCTGGCGCTCAACGCCGCCATCGAGGCCGCCCGTGCCGGCGAAGCCGGGCGAGGCTTCGCCGTGGTGGCCGACGAGGTGCGTAACCTGGCGCGACGCACTCAGGAGGCGACCACGGAAATCGAAGGGCTGATCGCCAGTCTGCAGAAAATCGCCGACGAAACCGCCCGCTACATGGAACGCTGCCAGAACTCCAGCGAACAATCGGTTTCCGGGGTTTCGCAAGCAGGCGAAGCGGTCGCACGAATCGTTGACATGATCGAGCGCATCAACGGCATGAACCAGCAGATCGCAACAGCGGCGGAACAGCAGAGCACGGTGGCCGAGCACATCAGCCAGGGCATCCTCTCGGTACGCGACAGTGCCGAGCAGTCAGCCACGGCATTCCGCAGCGCCCAGCAGGAAAGCGAAAGCCTGGCACGCACCAGCGAAGCCCTGCGTGAGAACATCGCACGCTTCCAGTTGTGACCGTGCGACCTGAAGCGCGGTCTGATGCAGGCCGCGCGGATGCTCAGCCGAGCAGATAATCCAGCACTCGCGCCATCAGCACGTTACCCGGCAGATAGGCTCGCGGCTCGGCTGCCAGTCGTCCGGGGGGCTGCACCCAGGGACCGGGCCTCAGCTCATCGGCGCATTCGTCCAGCAGGTCGGCAACGATCTGCTGTGTCATCTCCGGGTGGCATTGCAGGCCGATTACCCGTCGGCCGATCTGGAATGCCTGATGCCGACAGGCTTCGCTCGACGCCAGAAGCGTGGCCCCTTCAGGCAACTCGAAGGTTTCACCGTGCCAATGCAGCAGCTCGACCCGGTCGGGAAAGACGAAGCAATCCTCGACGACTGCCTCGGCACGCCACACCGGGAACCAGCCGATCTCCGCCACCGGGTTGGGATGCACCCGTGCCCCCAGCGCACTGGCGATCAGTTGTGCCCCCAGGCACACCCCGAGCACCGGTATGCCGGCTTCCATGGCGTGACGCAGGAACGCCTTCTCCGCGACCAGCCAGGGCAACTCGGCCTCGTCATTGACGCTCATCGGCCCGCCCATGGCGACGATCAGGTCGCAGTCCTGCACGGGCGGCAAGACGGCATCCGCCTCGAAGAAGCGGGTGTAGTGCAGTGCGCAACCTCGCGCCTGGAACCAGTCGGCCATGCTGCCGACATCCTCGAAGGGCACGTGCTGCAATACCTGTACACGCATCTGCGCTCTCCTCATACGGTCTCGTGGCTGGCCATTTTCAGGCCGACGATACCGGCGACGATCATCAGCAGGCACAGGCTGCGCAGCAGATTCAGGCTTTCACCGAGAAACATCGCGCCATAGGCCACCGTGCCGAGGGTACCGATACCGACCCAGACCGCGTAGGCCAGGCCCAGCGGCAACTCGCGCACCGACAGGCTCAGCAGGTAGATGCTGAGCAGCAGGAAGAAACCGCAATACAGGCTCGGCCACAGACGGGTGAAGCCGTCGGTACGCGGAATGATCGAGGCATAGAACACCTCACAAATACCGGCCAGCAGCAGAAACCCCCAGCCATTCAACCAGGCCATTGCCTTCTCCTTGATCGATGCAAGTCGGGCCATGTCCCTATGGCCCTGTTCCCTTGCCCCAGGAACCCATTGGCCGCAACCACTGCGGATCGCGCTATCGTGCTCAGCCCTTGGCGGTGCGTTTCTTCTTCTCCGGATCATCGAACGGCAGGGTATGGGCGATGGCCTTCACCGCCAGGCTGCCTTTGACTTCCAGTGGCGCGCCCTGCTCGGCGTAAGGCACGTCCATCCGCGCGATGGCCATGGACTTGCCGGAAAGCCGCGAATACATGGCGCAGGTGATCACGCCCACCTGTCTGCCATCGGCCCACAGGGTGTCGCCGGCCTCGGCCGCCTTGTCGCCCTCGAGCAGCACGCCGAAGATCCTGAAACGTTCCTTGCCGTGCAGGCGGCGATGTTCGTCGGCGCCGCGAAAATCCCCCTTGGTCGGCGACACCGTGAAATCCAGCCCCAGCTCCCACAGGGTGTCGCCAGCCGCCTGGTCGGCGAAGGGGTACATTTGCGAATTGTCGTAGGGGAAGAACAGCAGGTAGCTCTCCACCCGCAACCAGTCCAGCGCGGTGAAGGCACAGGGAATGATGCCCATTGCCCTGCCCTTCTCCAGGATGCCGTCCCAGATCGCCGGCGCATCGGCCGCCTTGCAGAAGATCTCGTAGCCGCGTTCACCGGTGTAGCCGGTGCGCGAGATCATCACCGGTCGGTCGAACAGCCTGGTCTGCACATGATGGAAGTACGGCAGGTCGCGAATGCCAGGCACATGCTCGGCGAGAAAATCCACTGCCAACGGCCCCTGCAGCGACAGGTCGTGCAGGTCGTCGTCGAACAGCACCGCCACCTGCCTGCCCTGAGCCGAGCGCACCAGCATTTCATGACCGTTGCCGGAGCCGTGCACCACCATGAAGGCGTTGGGGCCGGTGCGATAGATCACGCAATCGTCGACGAATTTGCCGGCCTCGTTGAGCATCGTGGCGTACACGCTCTTGCCCGGATAGACCTTGGAAATGTCGCGGCTGGTGGCGTACTCCAGCAGGCTCTCGGCATGCGGGCCGACGTAGTGCACCTTCTTCAGCCCGGACACGTCCATCAGGCCGGCGCGGGTGCGGATCGCCTCGTGCTCGTCGGCCAGGTCGCTGGCATAGGTCCACGCGGTACCCATGCCGCTCCAGTCTTCGAGCTGGGAACCCAGTGCCCGATGACGCTCGGCAAGGGCGGAAATACGCCAGGAATTGGCCATGTCAGTGTCTCCTGTTGTTCGTCATGAAGCCTGCGCATGCAGGTAATGGATTCAGGCGGCCTGCGCCTGCGGGTCGAACTGGCGCAACCAGTCCACCACCGTCTGCCGGTAGCGGGTCAGGCCCTTGTAGTCGGCTATCTCGTCCGGCAGATCGCGCAGCACGCGATGCAGGCGACAGGCCCAGGCCGGGTTGCTGGCCAGTTCCTCGAGGCTGATCAGATAAGTGCGGATGCCGAACAACAGCGCATTGCTGCGCGGCAGGCGCGGCATGAACTGCAGCTCGACGCGCAGATGCACCAGACGCGCGACGTTCTGCGCCGTGACCAGCCCGCGCTCATGACCCCATTCGTGGAAGGTTTCCGAAGAGGTGTCCATGCGCGGGTTGATGGTCATGGTCCAGTTCAGGCGGCGAACCGGGTGCCCCACCTGGATGTTCAGCAGGTACTTCAACGCACGGTCGAACACGCCGAGCTGATGTGCCACGCCCGGCACCGGCGCATGCCACTGCTTGAAGCTCATGCCGGCGTCGAACTTGATCGACCAGTCCGCCGGGCAGGTGACCATGCCGGCATCCATGAACAGATCGCCATCGCGCTGATCGAGCACGGCGAAATCGCCCTGCGCCTGTCGGGTGATGTATTCCAGCGGCTCATACGGCAGCGTGCTTGCATCACCGAAGGTGAAACGCTGCTCGATGCCCAGCGGGCGGTTGATCCACAGCCATTGCAGGCCATCGCGCTGCAGCGAGAAATGCTCGGGATAGTCGGTGGCCAGGTGCTGCATCAGCATCTCCAGGGTGTCCCACGCCGCCTGGGCCATGTGCGGCATCACCAGGCAACGCTGCGGATCCTTTTCCAGCACGCAGGCGCGCTCGGCCATCTCCGAGACGTAGTGCTCGTCGATGTCGAACCAGTGCTCGAACACCGAGCCCGGCTCACGCGGGGTGGCCGGCTCGATATTGACCGAGTACATGTAGCTGTCTTCGGGAAATGGGAAGGGAAAACGGGCGATGGCCTCCGGGCTGTTGCTGAAGGTGAAATCGTCCCGATAGGTTTCCAGGGGCTTCATCACAACGGGCATGACGCAATCCTCAGTAAGGTGCGCCGTGCGCACCGTTTCCAGTCATCGTGGTGTGCGCGGCCCTGGCGGCCGCGACACCCTACAAATCGAGCAGCAGCGTGCCGCTGCAACCGCCACGGGAGACACAGGGCATCAGCGCTTCGCCGCGCTGCTGTTCGTCCAGGTAGTGGTCGCGATGCTCCACCTCGCCGCTCAGGTAGCGCGTGGTGCACTGGCCACACACGCCGCCACGACACAGGTTGGCCACCTCGACCCCCGCTGCCTCCAGCGCTTCGAGCAGGCTGTGATCACCCGGCACCTGCAGACGCTGGCCACTACGCGCCAGCTCGACGGTGAAGGGCAGGCCCGCTTCGGGCGCGGCGAAGGCCTCCCAGTGCAGACGACCGGCCGACCAGCCATGCGCGTCGGCACGCGCCTTGAGTTCGTCGAGCAGACGCTGCGGACCACAGACGTAGAGATGACTGCCGAGCGGCTTGCCGGCGAACAGGCTGGCGCAGTCCAGGCGCTGGCCGGCGGCCGCGTCATACCCGTGAAAGCGCTCGCCCAGGCGCTCGCGCAACTCGCTGGCGTAGGCATCGGTCAGCCCGCTGCGGTAGGCGTAGTGCAGCTCGAAGGACGCATCGCACACCTCCAGCTCAGCGAGATAGGCCATGAATGGCGTGATGCCGATACCACCGGCCACCAGGATGTGATGGCGCGCCTGCGAGTGCAGCGCGAACAGGTTGCTCGGCGTGCCGATGCACAGGTGATCGCCGACCCGAACCTGCTCGTGCAGGTAGCGCGAACCACCGCGTGATGCCTCCTGCAAGCGCACGGCGATGCGATAGACGCCGCTCTCGCGTGGATCGCTCAGCAGCGAATAGGCATTGCGCAAGGTGCGCCCTTCGGCGGGCAACACCACCTGCACATGGCTGCCACAGGAAAATCCCGGCAGGTCGCCGTCGAGTGCGGCAAAGGTGAACTCGCGCACCACCGGCGTCAGTTGGCGCACCTCGGTGACCCGTACCTCGATCATCGCGCTCATGCCCGAGCCTCCCGCGCATAGGGGCTGTCCGGATCGATGCAGACGCCCATGTAGGCACCGAGCCGCTGGGAGAAATGCTCGCGCACGAACAGCTTCACTCCGCAGCGCTCGCAGGTGCATCGGGTTTCACTGCCGATGTCCTGAAAGTTGGCGCAGTGCACGCAGTACAGCCGACGCCGTGCGCCCTGCCTGATCAGTTCGATCTCGTCACCGAGCAGACCGGCGTGGCGTGCCAGGCGGTAGACATGCCAGAGAAAGCTCTCGTCACCGCAGACGTACATCCGGGTACCGGCCTGTGCCTGCTCCAGCAGCATTTGCAGGCGCAGGTACAGCGCCTCGATGCTGGGCAGCCCCTCCTGATCAGGACTCGCCGCCAGCGTTTCGCCCAGGCACAGCAGCAGGGTCGGCGCCGGGTGATCGAGCAGCGCAACGGCCGCCCTCGCCTGCTGGGCAACCACGATGCGGCGGCTGGCAGGATGCCTCGAGGCCTCGGTGGCGTAACGCGGGGTACTGAACAGGGGTTCGGCACTGGATGCTGTCATCGGAAACCTCCGGGTGAGAGCAAGGCGATGGTCGATTGGCTCCGGAGAAAATTCTCTCGGAGAACTTTTTGTTCTCACAAGGAAAGCACGGACTGTGCCATTTCTCCGCTGCGCGCAATCACTGGGCCGGTGACCACACGCCACGGGCCAACCTGCACAACGGCAGGGCAATGCGCGCCGCCAGAGCGCATCGGGGCGATTTCTGAAGAGAGGATTTGAGGGATGAAGAAGCTGCTGCACGAAGCAGGAGTCAGGGGCTGCCAAAGCACGACGACGTGCTCGGCAGGAAGTGTTTCCGGGAGCCCGTTCGACGGGCACTCCGCCACCCCGCATGGCGCTGTGGCTGGCGCTTGCGGAGTCAGCCGATCATTCGCCTGCGCACCAGGCCCCGGGGCGGGCCAACCCCGGGCCATTATCGTGCACGGCTGCCGCAATGAACCGGTAGCCTGGCGGTCGCGTCATCCGCCGATCACCACTGGTGGCTGTAGCTCACCGTCAGTGTGGTGCCGGGCGCCGGCAGGTGGCTGGTGCTGTTGTTGCTGCGCAGCAACTGACTGTAGAGCGGGTAATAGTCGCGGTTGAACAGGTTCTGGATACCCAGGCTGACCTTGTCCGCCTCGCTCAGGCGGTAGTCGCTGATCAGATCGACCGTGGTGTAGCCGTCCACATCGCGGCGACCGAAGCTGGCCTGGCCATCGAGTCGATAGTCCTTGCTGGCGAAGTAGGTCGCCTGCAGACGGTTGCTCCAGGCCTCGCTGGGGTTGTACTGCACGTAGGCAGTCAGTTTCAGCGGCGGCACGCGGAAACCGGTCATGTCGCGCCATTCACCGTTGTCCGGCTTCTCACGGCCCTTCATCCAGGTGAAGGTAGTGCCCAGGCCCCAGGTTTCTTCCAGATTCAGCCAGTCGAGGCTGCCTTCGACACCGTGGATGCGCTCCTCGGTGCGGGTCAGGATCAGGCCGTTGTTGAAGCTTTGCACGTCACCCAACCTGGAGGTGGTGTAGAACAGCGCCAGCGAACCCAGCGTCTGCTCGCCCAGCGCACCGCGCCAGCCCAACTCGTAGTTGTTGGTCTTCACCGGCTCCAGATCGGAAGAACCGATATCGAAGCCGCTTCGCGCATTGCGCAGTTGCACGCCGATGTCCGGCAGTTGGAAGCCCTGGCTGAAGGCGGCGTAGATCTCCTGGCCGGCCACCGGCGAATAGACCACGCCGAGGTTGCCGAGCACATCGTCGTAGCGCACCTTGCCGCCACTGACGGTCGCCGGGTTGGCGTTGCGGATCTCCGACAGCGGCACGAAGTCATCGAACTCGGCGGTGGCGTACTCGTAGCGCAGGCCACCGTCGACCGACCACTTCTCGTTGATGCGGTGGCGCAACTGGGCGAAGGCACCGGTGCTGATGGTGGTCAGCTCGGGCATGTAGGTCAGCTTGCCGACCTTTTCGAAGACCCGACCGCCACTGGCGTCGTAGCGCGCCGCATCGAAGATGTCGAGCGGCATGTCGCTGCGCTCGTGGTTGAAGTCGCCCCCCCAGACCAGCTCGGTGCTCTCCCCCAGCGGGGTGCGCAGGGTGAAGCGGCTGCCGAAGATTTCGCTGTTCTGCATCACCTGGTCGACGAAGCGGCCGCGGGTGGCCACGCCGCGCGCATCGAATGGAGTGAAACGGGTGAAGTAGTCACGGTAGTAGAGCTGCGCGGACAAGCGGCTACCCAGCAGGTCTTCGTGGCTGTACTCGAGGTTGGCCAGGGTGTTCCTGATGCGGTTCTGCGTGTCCAGCTTCAGGCCTTCGAGCGGCTGCGCCGGCACCGAGCCGGCCGGCAGCGCGGCAACCGAGGGATCGGCGGTGTAATCGCTGTCCTGCCTGGCGTCGTAATGGCTGAGGCCGAGCTGGATACGCTGATCGTCGTCGATGCGCAGCCCCAGCTTGCCGCCGATGTTGAAGGCATTGGAATCGAACAGATCACCCTGGCTCGGCTCCGGCGCAATGCGCTTGCCGTTCGCGTCGAACGAGCCACCGACATGGCGCACACCGAGGTCGAAGGCGTAGTCGACCTGCCCCTGTGCTCCGGACAGGTGGTGCTGCAACTCGCCACCGAGGCTGTCGCTGTCCAGCTGGGTCAGCGAGGAGGTGCCGCGCAGGGTGGTCTCGGCGCGGCTCTCACCACCGGCCGGTCGGGTGGTGATGTTGACGATGCCACCGGTGGCGCCGGCGCCGTAGATGGCGCTGCTGCCATGCACCACCTCGACCCGCTCGATCAGAGCCGGGTCGATGCTGGCCAGGTTGCGCGAGGAATCACGGTTGGTGTTCAGCGGTACGCCGTCGACCAGGATCAGCATGGTGCGGCCACGCAATGTCTGGCCATAGTCGGTGATGGTGCGGCTGGAGTCGGACATGCCGGGCGTGACCTTGGCCAGCAGGGTGGCCAGGCTGTCGGAGCCCTGGCGCAGTTGCTCCAGTTTCTCGCGTTCGATGACATCGACCTGGCGTACCTGCGCGATCAGGTCGCTGGAGGTGCGCGAAGCGGTCACGTCCAGCGGCCCCAGTTCCAGCGGTGCAGCGACCGTGGCCTGCGCCGATTCCGGCTCGCGGGCGACGACGATGTAGGTCTGCTCGTCCTGCTGACGAACCTCCAGGCCACTGCCCTCAAGCAGGCGTTGCAGGGCCTCACCGGTGCTGTAACGGCCACGCAGTTCAGCTGCCTGCTTGCCGCCGGCAATGTCGCTGGAGAAAAGTATCTGCACGGCAGACTGACCGGCCAGGGCATTGAGCGACTGTTCGAGCGGCGCGGCAGGCAGGTCGAAGTCGACTTCGCTGGCGGCCTGCACCATCGACGACAGGCCCAGCAGCAGGCTGCTGGCCAACAGGGTAAGGCGCAGTGTCGGGGTTCTCACGTGGGGTCTCCGGGAATGAAAGAGGACGTTCCTGGAGATAGCCGCCACGGCGCGGGCAAAACCCTACCTCGCGGCGGAATTATTTTTTCGCCTCGCGCCGGCTGAGGGTCGGCACACCATCGGCGCCCGGCTTCAGGTTCAGCGGCAGGATCTTCGGCAGCAGGGCCGGCAGGTCATCCAGGCGCGTGCGTTCGAAACGACCGGATACCGGCAGCTCCGCCAGCGTGGCATCCGCCAGACGCACCTGGATACCGCCCTGGCGTTGCAAGGCATCGAGCACCTCGCCCAGCGGTGTGCGCTCGAACACCAGGCGCCCCTCGACCCAGGCGGCAACCGCGTCGGTATCGACGCGTGTCGGCGTACCGACCTGGCCGTCGCGCACGCGTACCTGATCGCCCGGTGTGAGCAGCAAGGCATCGCCATGACCATGCACCGCCACCCGCCCCTCGGTGACCGTGACCCGCACGTCGTCACCCAGGCGACTGACGTTGTAGCGCGTACCGACCACGGCAATCCGCGTGGAGCCCGCTTCGGTGAGGAAGGGTCGGTAGTGCATCGGCACCACGGCGAAGAGGGCCTGGCCGGCCTGCAACTGCACCTGGCGGCTGCGCAGGTGCCAGCTCACGCGGATGCGACTGGCACCATCGAGCGTGACCTGGCTGCCATCGGCCAGGGCGATCGTCTGCACCTGCCCCGCCGCGCTGGCGTAGTCCTCGCTGCGATAGGCGGGGTCGAGCCAGACCAGGCCACCGGCCAGGGCCAGCGCGGCGGCGAACAATCCCAGTGTCGTGCCCGGCGCACGCCGGCTGCGCTTGCCCGGAGCGGGCAACGGGAAACGTGCCTTCAGCGCCTCGCGGTTGCGGGCGATGGCATCGTCCGTGGGGGCGAGGTCGTCCTCGTTCGGCTGCGGACGGCTCATGACGCTGCCCGCTCCAGCCCGGCCAGGCACTTGCTCATGCCCACACGCAGGTGCTTTTCCACGGCCTTGAGGGAAATCCCCAACTGCGCGGCCACTTCCTGCTGGGGCAATTCATGAATCTTGTGCATGATGAACACCTGCTGACAACGCGGCGGCAATTCGGCGATGGCCGCGCACAGGCGATCCAGCTCATCGGCGGCCTCCAGACAGCGCTCCGGGCCAGGCGCCGCGCAGGTCAGCTCCGGCAACTGCGCCTGCTCATCCACCCAGGCCCGACGTCGCCGCTCGCTGCGATAGTGACTGACGGCGCGATCATGGGCGATCTTGCGCAGCAGCGCCAAGGGCACGCGCACACCCTCCTTCTCCGGCGCCTCCAGAAGCTGGACGCAGACGTCGTGCACCACTTCGCGCGCGGCATGGCGATCACCGAAGCGCCGACGCACCGAGTCGACCAGCTCCTCATAATGACGAGCCAGCGCGGCGAGCAGAGAGGTATTGGCGGAGGAATGAGGCAAGTGGGCGCTTCGCTACCGATCGAGTGAGCGCGAATATAAGTGAGAATTCTTTTCAGTTAAAGCATTGCCACCAGCCCGTCCATCTGTGCTATCGGTATCGAACAACCAAACAGCAAGCCTGAGCCTCCGGAATGAGCATCGAAATCCGCGCTGCACAGCCACACGACGCCCCCGCGATAAGCCGGGTAATCATCGATGCCTTGCGCATCAGCAACGCCAGGGACTACTCACCCGAGGTGATTCAGCGCGTGGAGAGCAACTTCACCGCCGAACACATCGGCAAACTGATCGAGACACGTCTGGTTCTGGTTGCCCTGCAGGGTCAGCAATTGCTCGGCACTGCCAGCCTTGATGGACAGGTGATCCGTACGGTTTTCGTTGACCCGGCCCAGCAGGGCAAGGGCATCGGACGCAGACTGATGGCCGCCATCGAACGGCTCGCACAGGAACGAGGCGCCAGCGAATTGCGCGTACCGTCATCGCTGACGGCGCAGGGCTTCTACCGGCAACTTGGCTTCACCCTGCTACGTGAAGTCATCGAGGGCGAAGAGCGCACCCTGGTCATGGTGCGTCGGCTGTCTGAGTGAAATGCCGCGCCCTGCAGGGTCACACACGAAAAACTGAAGACCTCATCGTGCCACTCATATTTGCCCGTCGCGCTACTCCGGGCTATGGTCGCCCCTTTTGCACGGAGCCCCGGCAATGAGTGCAACACTTCGCCTGGCCACGACGGCCGATATCGAAACCCTGTTCGACATCCGCACCAGCGTGATCGAGAACCACCTGTCCCGCCAGGAGATGGAGGAACTCGGCATTACGCCGGCCGCCTTGGCCGAGGCAATCGACCAGGCACCCTGTGCCTGGATCGCGGAACTCGATGGCGCGGCGGCGGGCTTCGCCATGGTGGATTTCGAAGCAGGCGAGCTGTTCGCCCTGTTCATCCGCCCGCACGCCGAAGGCCATGGCCTCGGGCGCCTGCTGCTGAATGCCGCGGAGGCTGCACTGTTCGAGCAGCACGAGTCGATCTGGCTGATCACCGATGGCCACGAGAGCATCCGCGCCAATGGTTTCTATTGTCGCCATGGCTGGCAGTTGGCGGAAGCCGTCGATGAACGCGATGTCAGGTACGAGAAGCCGCGCGGCTGACTGCTCAACTGGCAGACGAGCGAAAAGCCAGCCCCTTCAGAGCGAAAAGAACGCGCGGTAGCAGTCGATCTGTTCGTTGAGCATGCTGATCCCCGGCTGCACCGGCAGCCCGCGTTCGGCGGCCAGCCTGAGCAGGCGCGTTTCGCGCCGGCTTCATGATGATGTCAACGCCCCAGGTGCCGGCTCCGATGTCTACCTGTCGGCAACTGCCAACGGCCTGGTCTGGATGGCCGCCGAGAAGATCGAAGCGATCACCCCGCTGCTGCAGGATTGCGCCAAGCGCCTGGCCGCCCTGAGCCTGGTCTCCCCCGCCTTCAACAGCCGCTAAGAACCTGTTCATAATTTTTCAGCACAGGTTCGTAGATTTTGACAAGCAATTGGCGAAAGCAGCCGCTCGCAATCTTGTAGGAGCGGCTTTAGCCGCGAGCTCTTTGCGCCCCAATAAAGCTCGGGGCTGAAGCCCCTCCTACATGCTCACCGACCGCTTTTGCCTTGTAGTTGCTTCAGATCGTGAACAGGTTCTAAGGCAATGAAAAAGGGCCGCAACGCCAAGCGTTGTGGCCCTTTTCAGTTTCACTGCCGGGCTCAGTACTGCAATTGTCCCGGCACCCAGTTGGTGCCGGCCAGCGGCACGCGGGCCATCGCTGCGGCTTCCACGGTCAGGGCCACCAGATCCTCGGGGTCGAGGTTGTGCAGGTGCGACTTGCCGCAGGCGCGGGCCATGGTCTGCGCCTCCAGCACCAGCACGCGCAGGTAGTTGGCCAGACGCCGGCCAGCGGCGACCGGGTCGAGGCGCTTGGACAGTTCCGGATCCTGGGTGGTGATGCCGGCCGGGTCGCGACCGTTCTGCCAGTCGTCGTAGTAGCCGGCGGCCGAGTCGATCTTCTTCAATTCCTCGTCCAGACGCGGGTGGTTGTCACCGAGGGCGATCAACGCGGCGGTGCCGATGGCGACCGCATCCGCGCCCATGGCCATGGCCTTGGCCACGTCGGCGCCGGTACGAATACCGCCGGAGACGATCAGTTGCACCTTGCGGTGCATGTCCATCTCCTGCAGAGCCTGCACGGCCTGCGGGATGGCCGAGAGAATCGGGATGCCGACATGCTCGATGAACACCTCCTGGGTCGCGGCGGTGCCGCCCTGCATTCCATCGAGGACGATCACGTCGGCGCCAGCCTTCACTGCCAGCTTGACGTCGTAGTACGGGCGGCTGGCACCGATCTTCACGTAGATGGGTTTTTCCCAGTCGGTGATCTCGCGGATCTCGGCGATCTTGATCGCCAGGTCGTCCGGCCCCGTCCAGTCCGGGTGACGGCAGGCGCTGCGCTGATCGACACCGATCGGCAGGGTTCGCATGCCGGCCACACGCTCGGTGACCTTCATGCCCAGCAGCATGCCGCCGCCGCCCGGCTTGGCGCCCTGGCCGAGGACGATTTCGATGGCGTCGGCCTTGCGCAGGTCATCGGGGTTCATGCCGTAGCGCGACGGCAGGTACTGATAGACCAGGTGCTGCGACTGGCCACGCTCTTCCGGGGTCATGCCGCCGTCGCCGGTGGTGGTGCTGGTGCCGGCGATGGTCGCACCGCGGCCGAGGGCTTCCTTGGCTTGGGCCGACAATGCACCGAAACTCATGCCGGCGATGGTTACCGGGATCTTCAGGTAAATCGGCTTCTTGGCGAAGCGGTTGCCCAGCACCACGTCGGTGCCGCACTTCTCGCGGTAGCCTTCCAGCGGGTAGCGCGACATGGAGGCGCCGAGCAGCAGCAGGTCATCGAAGTGCGGCAGCTTGCGCTTGGTACCACCGCCACGGATGTCGTAGATGCCGGTTTCCGCGGCGCGCTGGATTTCCTGGATGGACAGGCGATCGAAGGTGGCGGACTCGCGCAGCACCGGGGTGATTTTTTCGCTCATTGCAAATTCCTCTTCGGGCAGGGTGCGCGATCAGTACGCCGAGGCGTTGTCGACCTTGAAGTTGTACAACTGACGGGCCGAGCCGTAGCGCTTGAAGCTGGCCGGATCTTCATCGAAACCGGCGCGCCCCAGCAGCTCGGCGAGCTCCTCCAGATGCTCGGCGCGCATCTCCTTCTCGATGCAGTCAGAGCCCAGCGACTTGACCGTGCCCTTGATGTAGATGCGCGTCTCGTAGAGCGAATCGCCCAGCGCGTCACCGGCATCGCCGCACACCACCAGGCGCCCGGCCTGGCCCATGAAGCAGCTCATGTGGCCGATATTGCCGCCGACCACGATGTCGACGCCCTTCATCGAGATGCCACAGCGCGCGCCGGCGTCGCCTTCGATCACCAGCAGGCCGCCATGGGCGGTGGCGCCGGCCGCCTGCGAGGCGCTGCCCTTGATGCGCACCATGCCGCTCATCATGTTCTCGGCGACGCCGACACCGACGTTGCCGTGGATGGTGACGCTGGCCTTCTGGTTCATACCGGCGCAGTAGTAGCCGGCGTGACCGTCGATCTCCACGCTCAGGGCTTCGTTCAGGCCTACGGCCAGGTTGTGCTTGCCGCCTGGGTTGCTCACCACCCACTCGCGCTCGGTGAGGGTCTTGGCCTGGTCATGCAGGGCCTGGTTCAGATCGCGCACGGTGGCGCTGGAAAGGTCGATGGTTTTCATGATGTGGTCTCCAACTCGCGAAATCAGGCGCTGCGTTCCCAGATGTACATGGTGGCCGGCTCCGGCTCCCACACCTTGGCCTTGTCGATGCCCGGCAGGGTCGACAGGGCCTGGTATTCGGAGGCCATGGCCACGTAGTCGTCGGTCTCGGCGAGGATCGCCGGCTTGCAGGCGATGGGGTCGCGGATCACCGCGAAACCGTCGCGGGTGCCGATGGCGAAGGTGAAGAAGCCATCGAGGTCTTCCAGCGAATGGTCGAGCGCTTCCTTGAGCGAGTCGCCCTGGCGCAGGCGCCAGGTCAGGTAGCCGGCGGCCACCTCGGTGTCGTTCTCGGTCTCGAACTCGATACCGTGGCGACGCAACTCCTGGCGCAGACGGAAGTGGTTGGACAGCGAGCCGTTATGCACCAGGCACAGATCCTGACCGGTGGAGAACGGGTGGCTGCCTTCCATGGTCACCGCGCTCTCGGTGGCCATACGGGTGTGGCCGATGATGTGGCTGCCCTTCATCTTCGCCAGCGAGAAACGCTCGGAGATGTCCTTCGGCAACCCCATGCCCTTGAGAATCTCGATGCTCTGGCCAACGCTCATCACGCGCACGGCCGGAGCCAGCTCGGCGAGCACGGCACGTATCGCCGCTTCATCGGCATTGGTCTTGAGCACGGCGGCGCTGGCGTTCTGGAACCAGTCCAGCGAGCAGCCCAGGCGGCCTTCCAGCTCGCCCATCAGGGCCTTGAAGTCATAGCCGGCTGCGGTGCTCTGCAGGGTCAGCTTGATCCAGCCGTCCTTCACCTCGTCGCCGTAGATGGCGAAGCCGGCGCTGTCCGGGCCACGGTCGGTCATGGCCAGCAGCATGGGTTCGAACAGGGCGCCGAGCTGGTTCTCCAGCGCCGGGTTCTTCAGGTACAGACCTACGATTCCACACATAAAAAAGTCCTCATCACCTCCCATGGGAGGCTTGGTCGGGGGCGTTGGCGTGTGCCCGCGCAGGCGGGCATGCGGCTAGAAGAATTCGGTGTAGCGCTCGATCTCCCAGTCGGAGACATGGCGGCTGTACTCGACCCACTCCATGCGCTTGAGCTTGAGGAACTCGTCGACGACTTCCGCGCCCAGCACCTCACGGAACAGCGGGTCGGCCTCCAGCGCATCGCAGGCTTCCTTGAGCGACTGCGGCAGGGTCTTGATGCCGCGCGCAGCGATCGCCTCCAGGCTCAGGTTGTAGAGGTTCTCGTTGCAGGCGGTGCCCGGGTCGAGCTGGCGGTCGATGCCGTCGAGGCCGGCGGCGATGATCGCGGCGGTCACCAGGTAGGGGTTGCAGCCGGCGTCCGGCAGGCGGAATTCGATGCGGCCATAAGGGATGCGCAGCATCGCCGAGCGGTTGTTGTCACCGTATGCGATGAAGGCCGGCGCCCAGGTCGCGCCGGACAGCGAGCGCCCCACCACCAGGCGTTTGTAGGAGTTCACCGTCGGCGCGGCGAAGGCGCACAGCGCAGGTCCGTGAGCCAGCAGGCCGGCGAGAAAGTGATAGGCCAGCCTGGACAGGCCCATGCCACTGGGGTCGCTGGCGTCATGAAAGAGGTTCTTGCTGGTGGCGTTGCCGATCGACAGGTGGAAGTGCATGCCGTTACCGGCACGACGCGGATCAGGCTTGGGCATGAACGAGCAGATCATGCCCAGGTCGTTGGCGATCTCGCCGGCGGCCATGCGGAAGAAGGTGAAACGATCCGCCGACTCCATGGCATCGCTGTAGGTGTAGTTGATCTCGAACTGGCCGCAGGCATCCTCGTGGTCGATCTGGTAGATGTCGAAGCCGACCGGCTGCAGCGACTCGGTGAGTTTTTCCAGGAAGGCGCGTGAACGCGACAGGCCCTTGTAGTCGTAACAGGGCTTCTCCAGCTTGTCGCTGGCATCGACCGGCATGAGCTTGCCGTCGGCCTCGCGGCGAAACAGGCTGAACTCCGGCTCCAGGCCGGTGTTCAGCGTCCAGCCGCGCTCGCTCAGTCGTGCCACCTGCTGCTGCAGTACGTAACGGGTGTCGTAGGGCCAGGGCTGGCCATTGACATGACCAACGCAGACCACGCGACCATAACCCGGCTGCCAGGGCACCGGCATCAGCGTGGAGAGATCGCCACGCGCCATGAAGTCGGGGCCGTGCGGTTCCATGCCCATGCCCCAGATGGCGAACCCGGCGAAGCCGGCGCCCTCCTCGGCCACCGCCTTGAGGCCCGAGACCGGAACCGACTTGGTCTTGGCCGCACCGTGGATATCGACGAACTGGGCCAGCACGTATCTGATGCCGTGCTGGTCGATGATTTTCTGGGTTTCACTGGGCAACATGGGTAGGGCCTCCGGTGGCGTCGCCATTATTCCGCTGGGGAATTTTAATTTCCCCAAAAGAAATGCAAGCAGCTTGCCAACTGGGTATGCCAACGCGCATCAGCCCCGAAGCCCGCGTCTTTCTTCTATCTGACGAGGAAAAATGCTTTCATACGAGGAAAGTCACGAACGAAAAACGCACCGAAGCAAGGCATTCCGCACATTCCTGGTGCGAATTTTTTATTCATAGAAGAAATAAGCCTGTATGACGACCACTCCGGAAACCCCACCCCGCCTCAAGCTCGAGCAATACCTGGGCATGCAGATTCGCCGCCAGCGCCAGGCACAGGAACTGAAGATCGCCGACGTGGCGCGCATCGCCGGCATCAGCCAGGGCATGTTGAGCAAGATCGAGAACGCCCAGGTCTCCACCAGCCTCGACACCCTGAGCCGCCTCTGCGACGTGCTGGGCATGCCCATGTCCAAGCTGTTCAGCCAGTACGACCAGCAAGGCGGCAGCGCCCTGCTGGTCAAGGCCGGTGAAGGCCTCGAAGTGGTGCGCCGTGGCACCGACAAGGGCCATACCTATCGCCTGCTCAACCACACCCGAGGGCCGAAGAAGAGCTTCGAGGCCTACATGGTGAGCATGGATGACGCCAGCGAGGAGTTCCCCACCTTCGCCCACCCCGGCACCGAGTTCCTTCATCTGCTTGAAGGGGAACTGGTGTACCGCCACGGCAACCAGCTCTACCCGATGCAGGCCGGAGACAGCCTGACCTTCGACGGCGAAGTGCCGCACGGCCCGGAGAAGCTGGTGAAGGTGCCGATCAGACTGCTGTCGATCATGAACTACGGAACCGACTGAGCTGCCCCCTGATGCCCTCGGGTACGGCTCCACCCGCGGCGTCATGAAACAACCTGCAACGCCATGGTGTTGAAGCACGCCAGTAACCCGCTATAAGATCCGCCCACTTTGGCGTGTGCTGCGTGCGCCCGGGGCAAGCCCCGTATACGGAGAACGATCAGTCGTTTTCCGTGAGGCGTTTCCGAAACATGCAGCCGTCCAGCTTTCCTTGGCGACGACCCGATTCGTCGAATCCCTGCCGGGTCTTTTCCGCCAGCCCTACCTGCCCTTCCCCAGCCCCTGACCAGACCCCGTTCCGGCCAGCGCTTCGCTGTGTCCGTCGCTCGCCGACACGGTCATCGGCCGCCCGACGCAGCACCTGCTTTCACTCGTCCGAGGAGAACCTTGCATGACCTATTCGTCATCGATCCCCCAGCCCTCCGCGCTCAAGCGCTTTCTGGCCAGCGAAGCGGCCGGTGGCGTACTGCTGATGATCGCTGCCGCAGTGGCGGTGATCGTCGCCAACAGCCCGCTGGCCAGCAGCTACCTGCACCTGTTTCACGCCCAGACCGGCCCGACGCTGAGTGAAAAGCTCGGCCCCATGACGCTGCACCTGTGGATCAACGATGGCCTCATGGCGATCTTCTTCCTGCTGGTGGGCCTGGAGATCAAGCGCGAGCTGGTGGACGGTCGCCTCTCGTCCTGGGAACAGCGACGCCTGCCGGCCCTGCCCGCACTGATGGGGATGGTGGTACCGGCGATGATCTTCCTGACGATGACCCAGGGGCAGACGCAACTCGCCAACGGCTGGGCGATTCCCGCGGCGACCGACATTGCGTTCGCCGTCGGTGCGCTGGCCCTGCTGGGCCGTCATGCGCCACTGTCACTCAAGTTGATGCTGGTCTCGGTGGCCATCATCGACGACATGGGCGCCGTGGCGATCATCGCGATCTTCTACACCGCCTCGATCGACCTCGTTGCCCTGCTCGCGGCGGCGGCCATCATCGCCGTGCTGTTCACGCTCAACCGCCTGCGCGTGCTGGTGCTGTGGCCCTACCTGATCGGCCTGGCCCTGCTGTGGTACGCGACGTTGCTGTCGGGTGTTCACGCCACCATCGCCGGTGTCGTGGGTGCCTTCCTGATTCCCTACATTCCGACTCCGGGCGAGCCGGATTCGCCAGACTCCCCCCTGCACCGACTCGAGCACGGCATCGCCCCCTGGGTCGGGTTCCTGATCGTGCCCGCGTTCGGTTTCGCCAATGCCGGGGTTTCCTTCGACGGCATCTCAATGGCAGATATCCTGGCGCCACTGCCGCTGGGCATCGCTGCGGGTCTGTTCCTCGGCAAGCAGCTCGGCGTATTCGGCGGGGTGCTGCTGGCGGTGAAATCCGGGCTGGCCGCCAAGCCACGTGGCTGCACCTGGTTGCAGATCTATGCGATCTCCATGCTCTGCGGTATCGGCTTCACCATGAGCCTGTTCATCAGCGGTCTGGCCTTCCCCGGCGCCCCGGAGCTGGTCGAAGAGGCCAAGATCGGCATCATGCTCGGCTCGCTGCTGTCGGCCATCGCTGCCTGCCTGATTCTGCGCTTCGCGCCCAAGGCACAGGATCAGTGGCAGGAAGAACAGGCGCAGAGAGCGGAAATCCGCCAGGACGGCGACGTGCAGAGGATCTAGCGGCGCGGGGGCTGGCGAGGGTACGCCCTCGCCATATGCTCGGCCCAGCGCTTCAGCCGGGCTTCGCGGTCAGCAGCCGCTGCGCTTCATCCTTCATCGTCTGCGCCAGCGCCAGACGCCTGGCATCGGTCATGCGCGGTCGAGCCAGGGCGCAACTGAGGGCGCCCAGCGGCTCACCGTCGTCACCGAGGATGGGCACCGCCAGCCCGGTGTAGCCCGGCAAGCGCTTGTCCACCAGGCCACTGGCGTAGCCAAGGCGCCTGACACTGGGCAGGCTGGCGGCGATCTGCCGAACCTCAAGTCCATAGTCCAGACGCAGGGTCGCGGCGTTGTGGGCAAGAATCTCGTTGCGCTCGGCGCGACCGAGCCAGGCCAGCAAGACCTGCGAAGCCTGGCCGACGCCCATGGGAATGCGTCCACCCACCGCACCGCTGTAGCTCTGCACGGGAAGTGCCCCGGTCAGCATGTCCAGGCACAACACCTGGTGACCGTCCGCCACCAGAAGAAAGAAGCTGTCACCGAAGCGCTGCGCCAGACGCAACAACACCGGCCGTGCCCGGTCACGCAGGGCGCTGGCGTTGCCGGCCTGCGCGCCGAGTGCGAACAGTTCGTAGCCGAGCACGTAGCGCCCGCGCTGCACCGCACCACGTACGAACCCCTGGCGGCGCAGGTACTGCAGCAAACGGTAAGTGGTGGCCTGCGAGCAAGCGCTTGCCGCACGCAGTTCGTCCAGGCCGGCGCCCTGCTGGCCGGCGGCGGCGATGACGCGCAACAGCAGGAACGCCCGCTCCAGGGTCTGGGTGCCGCTCATGGCATTTCTCACATATTGATAAAGGGAGGCTGGCGAGTGCGATGCAAATTGCACGCCCTGCCGGCCAGGGCATGCTCGCCGTTACGTTCTTTCGGTGCGCAGGGCGCACCCTACCGGAGGCTGTACATGTACCCGCAGATCGAACAGGTGGTCAGTGACAGGCCGCCGGAGAGCACCGAGGTGGCCATCATCGGAGGCGGCATCATCGGCGTCAGCACGGCCTATTGGCTGGCACGTCGAGGCATCGCCGTCACCCTGCTGGAAAAGGGCCTGATCGGCGCCGAGCAGTCGTCGCGCAACTGGGGCTGGTGCCGCAGCATGGGCCGTGATCTGGCGGAAATCCCCCTGGCCATGGCCAGCCTGAACCTGTGGGACGGCTGGCAGGCGCAGCTCGGCGAAGACCTCGGTTTTCGCCGCAGTGGCGTGCTCTATGCCTGCGAAAGTGCAGGCCAATTGCAGCAGCAGGCGGACTGGTTGCAGGCGGCCCGCGCTCACGGCGTGCGGGCGCACCTGCTGGAGGGTGCCGAGCTGCTGCGGGTGATGCCCGAAGGCGCCGCCGCCGGCTGGAGCGGCGCGCTGCACACACCGAGCGATGGCCGCGCCGAACCGCACCGCGCCAGTGCAGTGATCGCCCGCGCCGCGCAACGCCTGGGGGCGCGTATCGTCACCGGTTGCGCGGTACGCGGCCTGGATGTCGCAGCGGGAAGAGTCAGCGGCCTGTACAGCGAACAGGGGCGGCTGCGCTGCTCCAGCGTGGTGCTGGCCGGCGGCGCCTGGTCGACGCTGTTCTGCGCCAACCTCGGTCTGCGCCTGCCGCAACTGAAGGTGGTGGCCTCGGTGCTGCGTACCGCGCCGCTGGCCGGAGGCCCGGAGCTGGCCGTGGGCGCCAGCCGATACGCCTTTCGCAAGCGTGCCGACGGCGGCTACAGCATCGCTCAGCGCAACGGCAACCTGGCGCCGATCACACCGGACAGCTTTCGTTACCTGGGCGACTTTCTCCCGGCCCTGAGCAAACAGTTTCGCGAAGTCAGGCTGCGCCTGGATGGCCGTTTTCTCGAAGAATTGCGCCAGCCCAGGCGCTGGGACATGGACGGCGAGAGCCCCTTCGAGCGCTGCCGGGTACTCGACCCACGCCCCTCCCCCGGCATCCTGGCTGAGGCCCGCGAGGCGCTGGCCAGCGCCTTCCCCTTCTTTCGCCGGATCAGGGTGGAACAGAGCTGGGCCGGGGTCATGGATGTCACCCCGGACGCCATTCCGGTGATCGGCCCGGTCGAACGCTTGCCGGGGCTGTTCCTGTCCACTGGTTACTCCGGCCACGGCTTCGGCATCGCCCCGGGGGCCGGCCACCTGCTGGCGGATCTGATCGATGGCAGCGCGCCGCTGGTCGACCCCGCGCCGTTCGCCTACTCGCGTCTATGAGCCGGGGCCAGGGCACGATCCACCAACACCTGCAGGCGCCCGCACGAGGACGGCGGCCTGGTGGCGGTGCCCGACCTGCCGCGCCGGGGTTGAGCACTGGAGGACACGCGCTACACACCGCCTGATGGCCGCGCTTCCACGGTGCGCACGGCGCCCCCTACGCGCATGTCTGCCTGGCCTTCTCCGCACCAGCCCCCTCGCAGGGTGCGCTGCGCGCACCTTCCCCCTCATGGGCATGCCGGTCGTTGTGGATGACAGCGCGAGCAGGTGCTGTGATGCCATCCGTCTCTTATTTCCCAAGAGGATAAAAAAATTCCCACGAAGCATGGACAGGCTCTCTTCATTCACTTATAAAAATCACCAGCACGAAAAATAGATTCGTCACAGTAAATTTTATTCACAGACGAACATCCCTCTCACCCATGAAGATTTTCCTGCCGCCGCCCCCAGCAGAGGATTCGCCATGCAGCACGCCAAGCACCCGTACGTGATCAAGATCAGTTGCCCGGCCACATCCGGCATCGTCGCCGCCGTAACGTCCTTCCTCGCCGACCATGGTTGCTATATCAGCGAAATGGCGCAGTTCGACGACGAGGTCAGCGGCTCGTTCTTCATGCGTGCGGTATTCCGTTTCAACAGCGGTTTCGCGGGTGACATCCAGCAGATCCAGGACGGCTTCGCCGATGTCGCCGAGCGCTTCGAGATGACCTGGGAGCTGTACGACACCACTGAACCGATGCGCGTATTGCTGATGGTCAGCAAGTACGACCACTGCCTGGCCGACCTGCTCTATCGCCATCAGAAGGGCGAGTTGCAGATGCAGATCACCGCCATCGTCTCCAACCACCTCGACCTGCGGCCGATGGCCGAGCGCGAGGGCATTCGCTTCATCTACCTGCCGGTGACCAAGGACACCAAGGCCCAGCAGGAGGCCGAACTGCTGAAGATCGTCGACGAAACCCGCACCGAACTGGTGGTGCTGGCGCGCTACATGCAGATTCTCTCCGACGACCTGTGCAAGCAGCTGTCCGGTCGCGCCATCAACATCCACCATTCCTTCCTCCCCGGCTTCAAGGGCGCCAAGCCCTACCACCAGGCCCATGACCGTGGCGTGAAGCTGATCGGCGCCACCGCGCACTACGTCACCAGCGACCTCGACGAAGGCCCGATCATCGAGCAGGAAGTGCAGCGCGTGGATCACAACTACACCCCCGACGCCCTGGTGGCGGTGGGCCGCGACACCGAGACGGTGGCCCTGTCCAGGGCGGTCAAGTACCACCTCGAACACCGCGTGTTCCTCAACCACGACAAGACGGTGATCTTCCGATGAGCGCGAAACTGATCGACGGCAAGGCCGCCGCCGCCCGCGTGCTAGCCGAGGTCGCCACCGACGTGGCCGCGATCAAGGCCCGAGGCATCGAGCCGGCGCTGGCCGTGGTGCTGGTCGGCGACGACCCGGCCAGCCACGTCTACGTGCGCAACAAGGTGCTGCGCGCGAACGAAGTGGGCATCCGCTCGCTGGAATATCGCCTGCCCGCCGACGCCAGCGCCGAGGCGGTGCTGGAGGTGGTGGCCGGGCTCAATGCCGACACCTCGGTGAACGGCATTCTGGTGCAGCTGCCACTGCCGGCGCACATCGATGAAACCCGCGTGCTGCAAGCCATCGACCCGGCCAAGGACGTGGACGGTTTTCACAGCGAGAACGTCGGCGGCCTCAGCCAGGGCCGCTCGGTGCTCGTCCCCTGCACGCCGGCCGGTTGCATGCGTCTGCTGCGCGACACCCTGGGTGATCTGTCGGGAAAGCACGCCGTGGTGGTCGGCCGCTCGAACATCGTCGGCAAGCCGATGGCCGCCCTGCTGCTGGCGGCCAATTGCAGCGTCACCGTACTGCATTCGCGCAGCGTCAAGCCGGAAAGGCTCTGTGGCCAGGCCGACATCGTGGTCGCTGCCGTCGGCCGGCCACGCATGATCGGCGCCGAGTGGATCAAGCCCGGCGCGGTGGTGATCGACGTCGGCATCAACCGCATCGACGAGGATGGCCGTTCGCGCCTGGTCGGTGACGTCGACTTCGACGCCGTGCTGCCGGTCGCCTCGGCCATCACCCCGGTACCTGGCGGGGTCGGCCCGATGACCATCGCCATGCTGATGCACAACACCCTGACCGCCGCCCGTCAGCAACACGGCCTGACAGCCCAGGAGTAACCGCAATGCCCCTTGCCCTGCTCAAGTACGGCCTGTCCTCGGAATACCCCGTGGAGGTCGATCTGCCTGCGCCGAAGGAACTCAAGCCGGCGTACGACGTGGTCATCATCGGCGGCGGCGGCCATGGACTGGCCACCGCCTATTACCTGGCCAGGTACCACGGCGTGACCAACGTCGCGGTGCTGGAGAAGTCCTACCTGGGCGGCGGCAACACCGCCCGCAACACGGCGGTGATCCGCTCCAACTACCTCACCAGCGAAGGCGTGCGCTTCTACGCCGAGTCGGTGCGGATGTTCAAGGATCTGTCCAACGAGTTCGACTTCAACATCATGTATTCCGAGCGTGGCCAGCTCACTCTGGCGCACACCGACGCCACCGTACGCGCCTTCCGCCAGCGTGCCGAGGTGAACAGGCATTTCGGTGGCCGCACCGAGATGATCGACCGTCAGCAGATTCGCGAACTGGTGCCCTGCCTGAACCTCGACCCTGGCCATATCCCGGTGCTCGCCGGGCTCTGGCATATCGACGGCGCCACCGCCCGCCACGACGCCGTGGCCTGGGGCTACGCCAAGCAGGCGGCCAAGCGCGGCGTGGAAATCCACCCACTCACCGAAGTGCAGGACTTCATCGTCGAGAACGGCCGCGTCACCACCGTGCGCACCAACCGTGGCGACGTGCGCTGCGGCTGCGTGGTGCAGGCGGTGGCCGGCGCCAGCTCACTGCTGATGAACAAACTGGGGATCAGGGCGCCGATCCACACCTACCCGCTACAGGCCATGGTCACCCAGCCGTTCAAGCCCTTCCTCGACCCGCTGGTGAGCTCCTCGGCCCTGCACTGCTACGTGCAGCAGACCAGCCGTGGCGAGATCGTCTTCGGCGGCGGCTCCGATCCCTACCCGCTGTACAACACGCGCTCGACCCTGGATCTGAAGGAAAGCCTGCTGGCTCATGCCATCGAGATGTTCCCCTTCATGGCCGGTGCCAAGCTGATGCGCCAGTGGGCCGGCAGCACCGACATGACCCCGGACTACAGCCCGATCATGGGGCACTCGCCGCTGGACAACTACTACCTGGACGCCGGTTGGGGCACCTGGGGCTTCAAGGCCACGCCGATCTGCGGCTGGACCATGGCCGAGCTGGTCGCCACCGGCAAGGCCCCGGCGCTGATCCAACCCTTCGCCCTCGAGCGCTTCTCGACCTTGCGCCAGGTCAACGAGATGGGCGCCACGGCCGCCAGTCACTGAGGTTCGCACCATGAAGATCATGCCCTGCCCGCTCAACGGGCCTCGCAACATCAACGAATTCACCTACGGCGGCGAACTCAAGCGCATGCCCGATCCGAACACCTGCTCGGATGCCGAATGGGCGGACTACGTGTTCAACAGCGAGAACCTCGCCGGCGTCGTCACCGAGTGGTGGATGCACAACGCCTCCAGCTACTGGTTCCTGGCCGAGCGCCACACCGTCAGTGACGAGATTGTGCGCACCTTCGACCCGAAGGAACTGTTCGACCGCCGCGTCGATTTCGTCGTCCCCGCCAGCAAGCCCGAGGAGGTGAGCGCATGAGTGCCGACGTCCGCCTGCCGGCCCCGCTGGGCCTGCTGATCGACCGCAACCGCCCCGTCAGCTTCGACTTCGAGGGCACCACCTACCAGGGTCTGGCCGGCGACAGCATCGCCAGTGCCCTGCTTGCCAACCAGCGCTGGCTGCTGTCGCGCTCGTTCAAGTACCACCGCCCGCGCGGCCCGTTGTCGATGGCCGGGCAGGATGCCAATACCCTGGTACAACTGCCGGACGAACCCAACGTGCTGGCCGACATGCAGCCGCTGGCTGCTGGCCTGAACGTCACCGCGCAGAACTGCAACGGCAGCCTGGACAAGGATCGCGATGCCCTGCTCGGGCACTTCTCCAGGTTCATGCCGGTGGGCTTCTATTACCGCTCCTTCTACAAGCCCAGGGGCATGTGGAAAGTCTGGGAGCCGCTGATCCGCAAGAAAGCCGGCCTCGGCGTGCTCAACCTGAAGTTGCAGCCGAGCTATCACGACAAGGCCTTCCTGTTCACCGACGTCGCGGTGATCGGCGCAGGTCCCGCCGGCCTGTGCGCCGCGCTGACCGCCGCCAATGCCGGCGCCCGGGTACTGCTGATCGAACAGCAGAATTACCTCGGCGGCGCACTGGCCTGGGCCCGCTTCGACGTCGATGGCAAACGCGCCGCCGAGCTGCGCGCCGAGCTGCTGAGCGCGGTGGAGGGCCACGCCAATATCCGCATCCTCAAGGAAGCCACCTGCAACGCCTGGTTCACCGACCACTACCTGCCGGTGATCCAGGGCACGCGCATGTACAAGGTACGCGCCCGTCAGTGCATCAATGCCGCCGGCGCCTTCGACCAGCCGGTGGTGTTTCGCAACAACGACCTGCCCGGCGTGCTGCTGACCAGTGCCGCCCAGCGCCTGATCAGACTCTATGCGGTCAAACCGGGGCGCCGCGCGGTGGTGCTG
>Ga0209699_100070_pt1 | contig 127575 bp, 89 predicted proteins | sample SynthPrep_1_END__FD_187204 | JGI IMG/M metagenome (GOLD analysis project Ga0209699, IMG submission 187204) | Synthetic microbial communities from Ohio, USA - SynthPrep_1_END_DS7_MetaG (SPAdes) (version 2) | ecosystem: Engineered > Bioreactor > Aerobic > Activated sludge | place: USA: Ohio...
GAAGCAGTGGTTGCGAGACGAGCTGGAGATGTCGCGCGAAAACCTGACCGCCCCCAAGTCCGGCCCCGGGAAGAAAGGCCAGGCAAAAAAAAGGTAAAGCAGCGTCTGCTGCTTTACCTCTACCAAATCACGGCGCCAGCGGAAACCACGATCCGCAAGCCGGAATGCGCTACGCGCGCAAGAGCCGGCCGGCGCCACGGCGGCGGCAGTCACACGTTACGGCGAACCTCAAGCCACCTTGCGCGCAGCCGGGCTGGCCGGCCGCATCGTATCGGTTTCATTGAAACGCTGGTGCCAGGAGAATGCTTCTTCGAGCAGATGCGGCGTCTGGCCGCCGCGCTCGCAGGCGCGGTCGAAATAGTCCTGCAGGACGTCGCGGTAGGACGGGTGCACGCAATTCTGGATGACCGCGCGCGCGCGCTCGCGAGGCGCCAGGCCGCGCAGGTCCGCGAGGCCGCATTCCGTGACCAGCACGTCCACATCGTGCTCGGTATGGTCCACATGGGAAACCATGGGCACCACGCTGGAGATGTCGCCGTTCTTGGCCATGGACTTCGACACGAAGATCGCCAGGTGCGCGTTGCGCGCGAAGTCGCCCGAGCCACCGATGCCGTTCATCATGTGCGTACCGCCCACGTGCGTGGAATTGACGTTGCCGTAGATGTCGAACTCCAGCGCCGTGTTGATGGCGATTAGCCCCAAGCGGCGCACGATCTCGGGCGCATTGCTGATCTCTTGCGGGCGCAGCACGATGCGCTCGCGGTAGTGCTCCATGTTGGCCAGGATCTTTTCGTACACCGGCTTGGACACCGTGATCGAAGAGGCCGACGCGAACGCGAGCTTGCCCTGGTCCAGCAGTTCGATGGCGCTGTCCTGCAGCACTTCGGAGTACATCGTCAGGTTTTCGAAGCTGGACGACTCGAAGCCGTGCAGCACCGCATTGGCGATGGTGCCGATGCCGGCCTGCAAGGGCAGCAGCTCATTGGTCAGGCGGCCGGCGTCGACCTCGCGGCGCAGGAAGGCATTGATGTGGCCGGCGATGGCATTGGTTTCCTCGTCGGGCGGCAAGGCGTTGGACGGGCTGTCCGGCTCCTGCGTGATGACGATGGCGGCGATCTTGGCCGGATCCACGTCTATGCAGGTCTGGCCGATGCGCTGCGCCGGGGAAACCAGGCCGATGGGCTGGCGCGCCGGACGGGCTTCGGGCACGTAGATATCGTGCAGGCCCTCGATGGCGGCGGGTACGCCCATGTTCAGTTCGATGATGATGATGTCCGCCTGCTGCGCAAAGGAGGCGGAGTTGCCCACCGACATGGTCGGCACGATGGCGCCGGTCTCGGTGATGGCGGCGGCCTCGATGATGGCCACGTTGATGGGGCCGATATGGCCCGCGCGCAGTTGCTCGACGGTTTCGGACAGGTGCTGGTCGATGAAGGCGATCTCGCCCTGGTTGATCTTGCGGCGCAGGGTGGTGTCGACCTGGAACGGCATGCGGCGCGCAAGCGCGTTGGCCTGCGCCAGCATCTTGTCCGTGTCATGGCCCAACGACGCGCCGGTGATCAAGGTAATGGAGAGCGGTTCGCGCTCGGCGCGGGCCGCCAACGCCGCCGGCACCGACTTACAGTCGCCCGCGCGGGTGAAGCCGCTCATTCCGACGGTCATGCCGTCCTGTACCAGCGAAGCCGCCTGATCGGCGGAAGTGATCTTGGCGCGCAGCCCAGGGTGGCGGATACGGTCGAGATGCATGGTGTCTCCAGATTCAAGGGCCTACGTGCGGCGGGGCGCGGCGTTGCCGCCATGCGCCCAGGCGCCGTCTGACGCGGCGTTTCCCAAGGCTCCGGGGCCGACTCGAGGCGGCCCGGGAACGAATTTTCGGCAGTATAGGAAGGCCGGCTCAAATCTCGTAATGACTTAAAATCATCCAAACAAGTCGCTTTTTTCATCGTTTGAGAGTTTTGCGCGCAATGCGCGAGGGAATCCCGGTCCATGGACGTGCGCGCATTGCGGTACTTCGTCGAAACCGTCAGGCATGCCAGCTTCACGCAGGCGGCCAAGGTGTTGTTCGTGACGCAGTCGACCGTGAGCAAAATGATCCGCCAGCTGGAAGACGAGGCTGGCACGCCGCTGCTGATCCGCGACGGCCACACGGCCCGCCCCACGGATACCGGCCGGATCATGTACCAGCGCGGCCTGCAGGTGCTGGAAACGATGCGCCAGCTGTCGGAAGAACTGCGCCAGACCGCGGACCTGCGCCGCGGCGCGCTCGAGGTCGGCATCCCGCCCATGATCAATCTGCTGTTCACGCCGGTGGTCAAGCGCTTCCGTGAATTGCATCCCGGCATCCACCTGACCCTGCGCGAAGGCACCGGCCAGGCCGTGGAAGGACTGGTCGCGAGCGGCGAGCTGGAAGTGGGCGCCACCATCCTGCCGATCGCGCCGGACGGCGGCCTGGCGGCCCAGCGCTTCGGCAGCTACCCGATCTGGGTGATAGGCCCGCCCGACGCGCCCTGGGCCGGCAAGACCTCGCTGCCGCTCGCCGCCCTGCGCGATGCGCGCCTGCTGATCCCAACCGACGACTTCGCCATCACCCGCCGCCTGCGGCAGGCTTTTGCCGAAGCCGGCTTGCAGCCCGGCATCGCCGCCCAAAGCGCGCATTGGGATTTCCTGGTGGCGATGGCCTCGGCGGGCTTGGGCGTGGCCTTGCTGCCCGAACCGCTGATGCTGCGCATGAAGACGCGCGGCCTGAGCACCGCGAAGCTGGCCAAGTCCGGCATGCAATGGGAAGTCGGCCATATCTGGCAGCAGTCCGGCTATCTGTCCTTTGCCGCCCGCGCCTGGCTGGAGGTGTGCGACGCGGTGCTTGGCAAGCCGAAGCAGGGCGCCGCACGCAGCGCCCACCCCGTCTGAGTTGAATCCAAACGTTGACCACGTAAACAGGGTTTGCGGGAACCTGCCGCGCATCGACCCGCCAGAGGCGTCTTATCGTCTATCTGGCCCTATTTCTATCCCTGATCCACGCTACCGCTCCATCGGGTAGGCACATCAAAAAAAATAGGGCCGCAGCACTCGTTTTTGTTGCAACGGTCAGGCCGCCGGCGCGCTATGCTCCCGCCTCGAATGCGAGCGACTCGCCCCAGAATATGACACAGACTTCCATTGCCCTGCCCGCGCGGCCCCGGCGCACGCGCCCGCCCGTTTTCGTGGCGCTGATCGCAGCGCTGCTGCTAGTACTTTTCCTGCTGCCGGCCCACGCGGCGGCGCCGCCCACGCCCGTCGATACCGAAGTGGCGCTGGCGACCGCGCGCAAGCAGATCGACGACATCCGCAAGCGGGTCGCCGACGAGACCGATGACGCCACCTTGGTGAAACAGCGCGGCGATGCGCTGGACATCCAGTCCAAGGCCGATGCCGCCGCCGAGGCCCTGACGCCTCAGCTGGCCAGCGTGACGGCCCGGTTGAGCGAACTGGGCACGCCGCCCGAAGGCGTCAAGGAAGCGTCCGACGTCGCGGCTCAACGCATGCAGCTCGACAAAACCAGCCGGGCGCTGGATGCGCAGATCAAGCTGGCCAGGCTGCTGTCCGTGGATGCAGGGCAGACGGCCGAGCAGATATCGGCGCAGCGGCGCAAGCAATTCCAGGCGCGCCTGGGCGAGCGGCGCGATTCCTTTCTGTCCGACCAGTTCTGGACCGAGTTCCGCGAGGAGTTCCCGCGCGACCTGGAGCGCCTGGAGGCGCTGCGCGACGACCTCACGACCGCGGTCGGACAGACGCCGAAATGGGGCTGGCTGCTATTGGGCGCGGCGATCGCGCTGACGATCGCCTTGCGCGTCGCCATCGGCCGGATGCTGCTGCGGATAACCGCCACGCGCGTGCCGCCGGGGCGCCTGCGCCGCTCCTTTCTGGCGGTCACGCATGTGGTCCTGGCCGTCGCCACGCCGGGCGTCGTCGCTCTGTTGATCCACATGGGGCTGGATTGGAATTCGCAGCTGAGCGACAGCACCTCGTCGCTGCTCGCGAACCTGGTGGGAACGGTCTGCTTCGGCGGCTACGTGTCCGGCCTGGGCTATGCGCTCCTGTCCGCGAACCGGCCGTCGTGGCGCCTGCCGCCCATCAGCGACATCGTGGCGACGCGGCTGCGCTGGCTGCCCGGCGTGCTGGGCGTGCTGGTGGTGATGATCTGGCTGGCCGAGCGCCTGCCGGTGCTGTTGAACGCCAGCCTGACCACCACCATCACGCTGACGGGCATCGTCGCGGTCCTGACCATGGCGACGCTGGGCGCGGTGCTGGCCATCAGCCGCCGGCTGCGGCGCCAGGCCATGCAGGAAAGCGAAACGCCGATCCCGTTCTGGGTGTCGCTGCTGCTGGGCGCGGTGTGGACCGTGCTGATCCTGAGCCTGGCGAGCCTGCTGGCGGGCTATGTGGCATTCGGCAGCTTCATGGTCAAGCAGGTGCTGTGGGTGCTGATCGTGCTGGCCTCGGCATACCTGTTGTCGACGCTGATCGAGGATGGCTTCAGTACGCTGCTGGGCACCTCGCACCGCGACGGCGGCGAGCACGAAGCGCCCAGCATGCGCGACCAGGCGGCCGTGCTGCTGTCGGGCGTCGGCCGGGTGGCCGTCGGCCTGCTGGCCGTGATCCTGCTGCTGGCGCCCTTCGGCGAAGCGCCAATGGACCTGCTGCAGCGCTTCGACCAACTGCGCAAGGGACTCGCCATCGGCGAAGCCCAAATCCGTCCGGGCGCCGTGCTGCAGGCGCTGATGGTGCTGGCGCTGTCGCTGCTGGCCGTGAAGATGCTCAAGCGTTGGCTGTCCAACCGCTACCTGCCCACGACCGAGCTGGATCCGGGCATGCAGCTGTCGGCCGCCACGCTGTTCGGCTATGCCGGCTTCGTGATCGCCGTGGCGCTGTCGCTGTCGGCCGCGGGCATAGGCTTGGAACGCGTGGCGTGGATCGCGAGCGCGCTGTCGGTGGGTATCGGTTTTGGCTTGCAGGCGGTGGTGCAGAACTTCGTGTCCGGCCTGATCCTGCTGGCCGAGCGCCCGGTCAAGGTGGGCGACTGGGTGTCGCTGGGCGGCGTCGAGGGCGACATTCTGCGCATCAACGTGCGCGCCACGGAAATCCAGATGGGCGACCGCTCCACGGTGATCGTGCCTAACTCGGAGTTCGTCACCAAGACCGTGCGCAACGTGACCCGCTCGAACCCGCTGGGGCTGGTGCAGATCAAGCTGCCCTTGCCGCTGTCCACCGACGCCGAGCAAGTGCGCGAATTGATCCTGCAAGCCTTCTCGGACCACGAGGACGTGCTGGACACGCCCGCGCCCAACGTCTTCCTGGACGGCATCGAAGGCGGCAACCTGGTCTTCAACGCCAAGGGCTACGTGTCCTCGCCCCGGGCGGCCTATGGCGTGCGCAGCGCCCTGCTGTTCACCCTGCTCAAGCGCCTGCACGAGGCCGGCCTGGAGGTGTCGTCGCCGCCCACCATGCTGCTGGCTTCGGCGCCGCAGCCGAGCGCGGCGCCGCTCGCCGTCGCACCGCCGGCCCAGTCCTAGCATCCTGCCGCTGTCCCGCCCCGCGCGGGACCGGCGGGCCGCCTGCCTCAGCCCGGCGTATACAGGTCGGTATAGGTCCGATTGCGCAGCGGCGGCGACGCCAGTGCGGCGCTCTGGACGCTGCGCACCGGATAGGCCTGCGCCTCGGGCGCGGGAGGCGCAGGCGGCACGGGCCGGTCGGCCAGGACCGGGCCGCCGGCAGGCGGCGCCACCTGCGCCACCGCATTGCCGTCGAAGCGGTGATCCGCCGTCGTCAGCGCAGGATTGGTGCACAGCCCCTGCGCCACCAGCGCCGCCTTGGTGCGGTCGTCGGTCTGGCACAGGATATCGATGGCCGCGGTTTCCAGGCGGCGCGAGCGGTCCGCGTCCCTGGTCGAGGCGGCCGCCTGCATGGTGCGTTCGAAGTTGCGCCGCAGACTGCACTTCTGGTCCTCGATCGGGATCGCGATGTTCATACCGAAGCCGACCACGGCGCCGCCCCCGCCCGCCGAAACCATGCAGCTGTCGGACGAGAAAGAACCGTAGAAACTCTGTCCGCCCAGCGGCGGCACGCTGCGCAATGTGCTGGACCCGCTGTTGTTGGAGTTGAGCGTAATGCCCTGATTGTTGCCGGCGTTGGTCGATCCCGAGGACGCCGATGTCGTCGCGCTGGAACTGCTGGTCTGGGCGCTGGCGGACACCGCCGCCAGCGACAGGGAAATGGCAAGCACTATGGTCTTCATGATGTCCCCTCGCCCGGACGGCCGAAGCCGTCCGGATAACTGGGTCAGTGATTGAAACCGCCGACATGGCCCACCGGACCGATGCCGTGTATCGACCCGAACGCCCCCACATTCACCGCATGGAACGAGCCCGTCGCCGAAGCGCTGGTATCCGTCTTGGCGAACGTGGCGCCGCCATTGGCGATGCTGTCGCCCACCATGATGGGCGCGTTGCCCGACACATGGCCGTACGAATCGCTGTTGGCGTACTGGCGCGTGCTGGTGACCACCTGCGTGCCATCGCGGCTGAAGCTGCCGCCCACTTCCGCAACGCCGCCCGTCATGCCGAACGACACTTGGGTGGAAGAGCCGTAGCCGTTGATCTGGGTAGCGGCCACGGAACTGCCTGTGGAGATGGAAGATGCAGTGCCATTGATTGCGCCGGCGTGGCCCGTAATTGATCCGCCAGGGTCCGCATAGGCCGAGACAGCGAACAAGGACAACGCAGCGACTGTTATGAGCTTTTTCATTTCAGCTCCTCCTGCTCCGTGCATGCACGGATTCACGATTACCGGCGACCGACCGGCGCGGACCGTTACCGCTCAGCGCCACGCCTGGACAATGACGAAAGGCGTGGGACTTTCGTATTGGTACGGAATGATTGCGCCGTCCTAGGCAAGTCGATATCGGCTAAACGGGCGACCGAGTTCCGATGGACGACTCCAAGCTGTAAAACAATTGGCCAGATTTGCGGCAATCTTGCGCAGCGCCCGTGCGTATGGACGAGGAGAAACGCGCTGGATCCGCGCCGCGCGCGTCCGGATTCAACTTTTTGGATGGGGCGGCGAGCGGTCGGCTCGGGCAAGTTCCCTAGCGCGCACAACCGAAGCGGCGGCGGCCGGTGTACGCCAGGTCCGGCGTTTTCAGCGATACTACGGCGGCCGGCCGGGCGCTACCCGGCCTCATCTGTTTGGAGACCTGACCATGATCCAGGAGATTGCCAGCATCCATGTCCGCGAAGGACAGGAAGCGCTGTTCGAGGCGGGCGTCGCGCAAGCGAAACCGCTGTTCTTGCGGGCCCGCGGCTGCCACGGCATGGAACTGTACCGCAGCATCGAACAGCCGCAGCGCTATACGCTGGTGGTGGACTGGGAAACCGTCGAGAACCACATGGTCGATTTCCGCGAATCCAGCGATTTCCAGGAATGGCGCAAGCTGGTGGCGGGCTTTTTCGTCGAACCGCCCCAGGTGCATCACGAACAGAAAGTGATCTGACGCGGCCAGCCAGACCGCGCCGCGCGCGCGTCAGGACTGTTCGGGCGGATCGTCATACTTGCGCGCGCTGCCGCGAAAACGGTCCGCCGGATACTTCCGCGCATTCTTGATCATCTTGCCCGCGACCGCGTCGGCGATATCGATGCCGAGCTGGTCGGCCAGGGCCACCAGGTACATCTGCACATCGGCGATTTCGTCCGCGACCTCGGCCAGCTTTTCCGGCGACATTCTGCGCGACTCGGCCTCGCTCAGCCATTGGAACAGGGACACGAGTTCGCCCGCCTCTCCGGCCAGCGCCATCGCCAGGTTCTTGGGCGTATGAAACGGCTGCCACTCCCGCTCTTCGGTAAACCGGCGCACGGCCAGCCGGATCTGTTCCAGGTCGGACATCGAAACTCCTAGGCCGCCGCCAGGCGGGAACTCGCCGCCAGCGCCACGGCCACGGTCGTGCGCACGTCGGCCAGCGCGCGGTGGGTGGGATCGGAAGCGCCCACATGGCGCGCCAGGATGTCCAGCTTGTGCGAAGGCAGCTCCGGCCATGCGCGCCGCGCCAGGGCCAGCGTGCAATGGGTGGAGTTGGCGAAAGGCAGGCCGGTCTGGTCCGCCGCCGCGCCCAGGAAGCGCCGGTCGAACGAAGCATTGTGGAAAAACACCGGCAGATCCTCCACGAATTCCAGGAAGGAGGAAAACGCCTGCACCACCGGCACGCCGTCGCGCTCGACTTCGGCCTGCGTGATGCCGGTCAGGCGGCTGATGAAAGGCGGCACCGGCCCGCGCGTGCGCACGACTTGCGTGTACTCGCGCTCAAGCGCTCCTGCCGCGCCCACGCGCACCGCCGCGAACTCCAGGATCTCGCAGGTAGCGGTGGACAGTCCGGTGGTTTCCAGGTCGGCCACGATGAACGGACCGCGCAATGCCTGCAGCGCCGCGGCCAGCGCCTCGCCGCCCGCCTTGCCGCCCGCGGATCGGGCAGGCGCAGCGCCGCTTGCGCGCGGCCGCCGATAGTAGAACGCCACGGCCTTACTCCGCCGGCCGCAAGGGCGCGAAACGCGGCGTGCCGTCGGGCAACTGGCCGAAGAACATGTCGGCCGGACGCACCCACAAGCCGCGCTCGTGCGGCCACAGGTGTTCGTAGACGACCAGCGACTCTTCGGTTTCAGAGTGGCGGGCGGCGCCCACGTAGAGGTAGAGGCCGCCCTTGTAATGGCGGTGCGAGGCGAGAGCCAGTGCTTCGGATTCGGTCATGGACGGTGGCTGCAAATGGCGCGGCCCGGGCAGATGGTTCCTGCCCGGGCCTGCGGGTTCAGATCAATACCGTCTTTATAGCGCATCGGGCCGGCGGCGCCGGCTCAGTAGCGCACGTACTGCCTTTCGGCCTGCGGCTGCAACGGTCCATTGGCGGCCGGCCTGGCCCGCAAGGCTGGCGCCATGGGCCTGACCGGGGCGGTGGGCGGCGCGGCGCGCGCAGGCTCGCCGGCCCGCTGCGTGATGTCCTCGGTGACCTCGCCGAGCCTGGCGGACTGGGCCAGCGACACCTCCACCACCTCTGCCATGATTTCAGTCACGCGGCGCGACGATGCCACGATGTCGTCCATGGTCGTGCCGGCCGACTGCACCTGGCGCGCGCCGCTCTCGACCTGCTGCACCGAAGAGGTGATCAGGCCCTTGATCTCCTTGGCCGCCGCGGCGCTGTTCTGCGCCAGGCTGCGCACCTCGGCCGCGACCACGGCGAAACCCTTGCCGTGGGAACCTGCGCGCGCGGCCTCGACCGCGGCGTTCAGCGCCAGGATATTGGTCTGGAAGGCGATGCCGTCCATGACTCCGATGATTTCGGAGATGCGGCGCGAACTCTGGGTGATGCCGCCCATGGTCTGCACCACTTCCTGCACCGTGTGGCCACCCTGCTCGGCGACGCGACAGGCGTCCAACGCCAGCGTATTGGCCTGGCCCGCGCGCTCGGCGTTTTCGGTCAGGCCCTGGACCGCGACGCGCAGGGTCTGGGCGGCGGTAAAGCGCCGCGTGATGTCGGTGGCGTACTTGACGACCTTGACCGGCCGGCCCTCGGCGTCGAAGATCGGGTTGTAGCTGGCTTCGATCCAGACTTGGCGGCCGCCCTTGCCGAGGCGCAGGTACTGCCCGGTGTCGTGCTCGCCATTGCGCAGCCTGCGCCAGAACTCCTGGTACGCCGCGCCGCGCGCCTCTTCCGGCGGGACGAACATGCTGTGGTGCCGCCCTTGGATCTCGTCCGCGCGATAACCCACCGCGCCCAGGAACAGGTCGTTGGCGCGGATGATGGTGCCGTCGAGTTCGAACTCGATGATGGCCTGCACCTTGGAGATCGCCGCTAACTGGCCTTCCACGTCCGCCTGCCGCTGCTGCTGCGCGGTGATGTCCACGGCGTACTTGACCACTTTTATCAGACGATCGCGGCGGTCGAAGATCGGGTTGTAGGAAGCTTGCAGCCAGACGTCGCTGCCGTCCTTGCGGACCCGCCGATAGCGTCCCGCGTCGCGGCCGCCCTGCCGCAGGCGATTCCAGAATTCCGCATAGGCGGCCGATGCGCGCTCCGCGGGGTCGACGAACATGCGGTGGTGCTGCCCCGCGATCTCGTCCAGCGCGTAGCCCATGGTGCCAAGAAAGTTCGGGTTCGCCGCCAGGACGTGGCCGTCCAGGTCGAACTCGATGACGGCCTGGGCGTTGTGGATCGCTGCGATCTGCCCAAGCATGTCGGCCTTCTGCATGCCGCGGTCCATGCGCAGCAACTGGCTGAGGGGAATCCATTTCATCGTGACGTCTCCTACCCGGGAATGGGTGGCCTGATGCCGTTCGACCTATCTGCCGCGAGACAAATGGAAATATTTATTTAACAATTTGCAAATATTTAATCTTAAAAATGAGTAGGTCTCAAGATTTTCAAGAGACCCATCAAAAAAATCGGCATTCAGCAACACCAGGGTTTATCCGGACTCAAGCCCCATCCAATTCGCGATATTGACGAAATATCCCCTCCCCGAAAGGCAGGCGCCTGCCGCTTTCAAAATACGGCTGCAATTCCGCCAATGCCGCCACGCGCGCATGCAACGCCATGACGTTGGGATAGCGCACCGCCAGCGTCGCCATGCGTTTCGGAAAGGCATACAGCAGGCCGTCGACCAGGTGGAACATGGACAGGTCCACATAGGTCCAGCGCTTGCCGCCCGCGAGCCATGCCTGCGGCCCGTCCAGCACGCTCTCGAAGTAGCCCAGGAACTTGGGCATGCGCTCTTCGCGGAAGCAGCGCGCGCGGCGCGCGGCCTCGACCTTCTGGTCTTCGTAGTACTCGCTGGCGGATATCGGATGATGCGTGTCGTGCGCTTCGGCCACCATGTCGGCGATGGTGAGCTGCAGCTGGTTCACCCACAGCCGCCCTTCCAGCGAGTCCGGCGCCAGGCCGTGCTTTTCGCCCAGGAACAGCAGGATGTTGGCGGTCTGCGCCAGCGTCATCCTGCCTGCGACCAGATAGGGCGGCGCGAACGGCGGATGCTTGCGCGCCGCACTCAGGTCCGCGACCAGCGTGCCTTCATCCGCGCCCGGCTGGCGCGCGCATTCGCGATAGGGGATGCCACCGGCCTCCAGGGCCAGGCGCACGAACTCGCCGCGCCCGGGTATGCCGTCCCAATACCAAAGGTCATAGGTCATGCCGTCTCCTTCCGTTGATAAGCCCAGGGCCTGCCGACGCCGGAACGAGCCGTCCGGAGAGGCCTCAGGCGGGAAACACGCTGACTTCGCCGTCGCGGCCAGCGGCCTGCTGGTACTGGCGCGGTGACTGGCCGAAATGCGCGCGGAAATCGCGCGAGAAATGCGCGCCGTCCGCGAACCCGCAATCCAGCGCGATCTGCGTAATGCTGCTGGGATTGTTCAAGAGCAGCCAACTGCCGTACTCCAGCCGCAACTGCCGCTGGAACGCCATGGGCGACATGCCCGTGGCCAGGCGGAAGGCGCGCTCCAGCTGCCTGCGCCCGACGCCGACGTAGCGCGCGATCGCATCCAGCGGCGGAGGATTGTCGATGCGCTGTTCGATGAAATGCGCGGCCTGGCGCACGCGCAGATCCTGGATGCCCGACAAGTCCGTGCGGAAGTGCGCCTGCGGCACGCGCCCTGGGCGCACGCCTTGCAGCATCATGTGCCGCATCGCCTGCTGGGCCTTGTCGCGCCCGCAATGCCGGGCCACCAGATACAGCGCCAGGTCGATCGCGGCCGTGGAGCCTGCGCAGGAAATCAGGTCGCCTTCGTCCACGAACAGCCGGTCCACCACCGCCCGGGCCTGCGGAAAACGTTCGCGGAAGGTATCCAGCACGTTCCAGTGCACGCAGACCGTGCGCGGCCCGATAACGTCCGCCTGCGCCAGCGCAAAGGTGCCTGTGCATATGCCCAGCAGGCGCACGCGCTGTGCGGCCGCCAGCCGCAGCCAGTCGCGCAGGGGTTCGGGCAGGCGCCCGTTGAAGTAGTCGTTGCCGCCGCAAACCGCTACATAGTCGAACTGCGCGGGATCGTCGGGCAGGCCGTCGGCCACGTCTATGGTCAGGCCCGCGCTGGAGCAGCGCGGCTTGCCGTCCCAGCTCATGACGCGCCAGGCGGTATGGATCTGGCGGCTGCGTCCGCCGTGGTCGCCCGCCAGCCGCAAGACGTCCACCAATCCGGCAAAGGCGGCCAGCGTGAACTGGTCCAGCAGCACGATGCCTACGGTCAGTGCGGGTTTCCCCTGAGGCGGGCCGCTGAACTCGTCGTCATAGGAGAAAGACGGAGCCGCGGCGGACATGGCGGTTTCCATGTCGCAATTATTCAAGTTTTTGTCCCAGGCCTTCAAGCTGGTTTTCCCGGGGATCGCCCAAGATGCACCTATGGCACCGTCCCTCAGCGCCCGCCGGCGCAGGCACGGCGGGGCCGATAAATCGACTAGGGGAATCCGACATGGCAACACCTACCCGCCGCGCGCTACGCGCCGCATTGCTTGGAGCCGGACTGCTGGCCGCCGGCCAGGCGCTGGCCCAGCAGCAGAAGATCACCGTCGCCTGGTATGGCGGCAATTGGGGCGACGCGTTCCGCGCCTGCGTGGCCGAGCCTTACACCAAGGCGACCGGCGTGGCGGTGGTGCCGGAAGTGGGCACCTCCACCACCACGCTGGCCAAGCTGCAGCAGCAGAAGGGCGCGCCCACCATGGACGTGGCCTGGATGGACGGCGGCATCAGCGAACTGGCCGCCGCAGCCGGCGTGCTGGATGCGCTGGACCCGGCCGGCATACCCCACCTGAAGAACGTCATCGACCAAGGCGTGTACCGCAACGGCGATAGCGCCTACGCGGTCAGCACCGGCTACTACTCGCTGGGCATCGCGTACAACACCAAGGAAGTGCCCCAACCTCCGACCAGCTGGAAGGACCTGTGGAAGCCCGAGTACGCCGGCGCCGTGGCCATTCCTTCGCCGGCGAACTCGTCGGGCGTGCCGTTCATCTTCTTCCTGGCGCGGGTGTTCTCGGTCGACCCTTCCAATCTGGCGCCGCTGTACGCCAAGCTGGCGTCGCTGGACACGGCCTTGTTCTTCGACAGCTCGGGCGCCGCGACCAACGCCTACCAGAGCGGCGAGGCCATCATCGGCGCGCACTTCAACGTGGGCGCTTGGGATCTGATCGACAAGGGCTTGCCCATCGGCTTCGCCGTGCCCAAGGAAGGCGCCTGGGCCACGGATGCGCGCCTGCATCTGGTCAAGAACGCGCCGAACAAGGCCGCCGCGCAGAAGTTCATCGACACCGCGCTCACGCCGGATGCCGCCGCCTGCCTGGCCACCCGCCTGTACCTGGGCCCCGCCGTCAAGGACGTGCAGGTGTCCAAGGACGTGGCGCGCAAGCTGCCCTGGGGCGCGGACGGCTCGGTCAAGGACCTGAGCCTGTTCGACTGGAACCTCATCAACAGCCGCCGCGCCGAGGTCACGGACGCCTGGAACCGCCAGGTCGCCCGCAAGCGCTAGACCAGGATCGAACATGTCCGCTTTGCTCACCATCGAAGGCGTGTCGATGCGCTTTGGCGCCTACCAGGCGCTGGACCGCATCGACCTGGAGATCCAACAGGGCGAGTTCGTGGCCCTGCTCGGTCCCAGCGGCTGCGGCAAGACCACTCTGCTGCGTTCGATCGCCGGATTCCTCAGGCCCGAATCGGGCCGCATCCTGATCGAGGGCCAGGACATCAGCCGCCTGGCCGCGCATCACCGGCCGCTGAACACCGTGTTCCAGAACTACGCGCTGTTTCCGCACATGAGCGTGCTGGAAAACGTGGCCTACGGCCCGCGGCGCCAGGGCGCGTCGCGGCAGCAGGCGGCCGAACGCGCGCGCGCCGCGCTGGACATGGTGGGGCTGGCGGACTTCGGCCCGCGCTTTCCCCGCGAAATGTCCGGCGGCCAGCAGCAGCGCGTGGCGCTGGCGCGCGCCATCGTCAACCAGCCCAAGCTGCTGTTGCTGGACGAACCGCTGTCGGCGCTGGACCTCAAACTGCGCAAGCGCATGCAGTTGGAACTCAAGCACCTGCAGGCCAAGCTGGGGATCGCCTTCATCTTCGTCACGCACGACCAGGAAGAGGCCATGACCATGGCCGACCGCGTCGTGGTCATGCATGCGGGCAAGATCGAACAGGTGGGCGGCGGGACCGAGATCTACCGGCATCCCGCCACGCGCTTCGTGGCCGAGTTCATCGGCGACGCCAACTTCATGGCGTACACCGCCAGCGGCGGCGAGTTGCTGCTGGACGCCCAGGGGTTGCGCCTGCCGTTCCCGGGCAAGACCGCGCCCGCGCGCGGCATCGCGGTGCTGCGGCCCGAGGACCTGCGCCTGGCCGATGACTCGGCGGCGCATGGGCTGGACGGCACGGTCACCGACGTCATCAACGTGGGCAGCCACTGCATGATCCACGTGGATATCGGCGGACAGGTCCTGGTGGCGCGCCATGGCGGCATCGCGCCGTCGGGCCTGGGTCCGGGCGCCGCGGCGCGGCTGGCATTCGCGCCGGAACACCTGCATCTGATCGGTGAGCAGCCATGAGCACGCGCGCCTGGCGTTCGCCCTGCCTGCTGCTGGCGGCCCCCGTGCTGTTCTTCGCGGCCTTCTTCCTGGCGCCGCTGGCGGTGGTGGCGCTGGCCAGCATCACCGGCGGGCCCGACGGACTGAACCTCACCGCCCAGCAGTATCTGCGCGTGCTGGGCGACCAGTACCACTGGGACGTGATCCTGGTCACCTTCCGGCTGGCGTTGTTCACCACGGTCGCCTGCGTGATCCTGGGCTATCCGCTGGCCTGGTATCTGGTGCGCGTGGTGCGCTGGCAGGCCTGGCGGCGCTTCTGCGTGATCCTGCTGGTGGTGCCGCTGTTCACCAGCAATATCGTGCGGGCTTTCGGCTGGATGGTGCTGCTGGGCCGCAACGGGCTGGTCAACCAGGCCCTGGTGGGCGCGGGCGTCGCGGATCGTCCGATGCGCTTCATCGGCACCGAACTGGGCATCCTGATCGGCATGGTCTACGTGCTGCTGCCCTTCGTGGTGCTGGCGGTGGGCAATGCGCTGGCGCGGGTCGATCCCGCCTGCGAGCAGGCCTCCGCCGACCTGGGCGCCAGCCCCACGGCCACCTTCTTCCACATCACCTGGCCGCTGACGCTGCCCGGCGTGGTGTCCGGCGCCATCATGGTCTTCACCCTGGCCGTCAGCGCCTATGTGACGCCTGCGCTGCTGTCGGGCGGCCGCGTGTCGGTGCTGTCCATGCTGATCTTCCAGCAGTACAGCACGGTGTTCGACTTCCATTACGGCGGCGCGCTGAGCATGGTGCTGCTGGTGTTCACCCTGATCCTGGTGGCGCTCGCGAACCGCGCCGCCGTCCTGCCGGGAGCCGCGCGATGATCGCCCGCAACCTGATCCGCCTGATCGCCCTGGGCGTGCTGGCCTACCTGGCCCTGCCGCTGGTGGTGATCCTGGGTTCCTCGTTCACGTCCACGCCCTATCTGGCGTTTCCGCCCAAGGGCTTCACGCTGGAGTGGTACCGCACGCTGCTGATCGAGGCCGGCTATGTCTCCGCGTTCACGACCAGCACGGTGCTGGCCCTGGCGGCCACGGCCGCGGCCGTGCTGCTGACGGTGCCGGCCGCGCTGGCGGTGGCGCGCCACGAGTTCCCGGGCAAGGCCGCGCTGACCTCGGTCCTGATGTCGCCGCTGGTGCTGCCGCACATCGTGTTGGGCGCGGCGCTCTTGCAGTACGGCGCGTACTTCGGCCTGACGCGCAGCTTCCTGTCCCTGCTGATCGGGCACATCGTCATCATCGCGCCTTTCGTGCTGCGGTCCACGCTGACCTTGCTGACGCCGGAGCAGCGCGCGCTGGAAGAAGCCTCGGCGGACCTGGGCGCGAATCCCTGGACGACCTTCTTCCTGGTGGTGCTGCCGCAGATCCGGCCAGGCATCGTCACCGGCTCGATCTTCGCCTTCATCTCTTCGTGGATCAACGTGGAGCTGTCGATTTTCAACACCACGGCGGACCTGAACACCATCCCCGTGAAGCTCTTCAACTACGTGCAATACACGATAGATCCGACCATCGCAGCCGTATCGGGCGCCACGATCGTGGTTGCGGTGATCGCCATCGTCATCCTGGATTTGACCGTCGGGCTGGACATGCTGTCCGAACGCGGCAAATAACTTTTCCCCTACCTTACTGTCTGGAGCCACAGTCATGCGCAAGCAAGACGCGTTCGATGTCATCTATACCCATACCGAAGGCGAGCCCCTGTGCATCGTGCACAGCGGCATCCCCTACCCCGCCGGCTCCACCATCCTGGAGAAGCGCGCCTTCCTGGAGCAGAACTACGACTGGCTGCGCAAGGCGCTGATGCGCGAGCCGCGCGGCCACAAGGACATGTTCGGCGTGTTCCTCACGCCGCCGTCCAGCCCCGAGTACGACGCCGGTCTGATCTACATCGACGGCACCGAGTATTCGCACATGTGCGGCCACGGCACCATCGCGGTCAGCATGGCCATGGTGGCCCACGGCCTGGTGGCGCGCGGCAAGGACGGCATCACCAAGATCCGCTTTGAAACCACCGCCGGCCTGGTCGTGTCGGAAGTGGCGTCCGAAGGCGACAATGTGCTGTGGACACGGTTCGAGAACGTGCCTGCCTACGTGGCCGCGCAGGACATTCCTGTGGAGCTGCCGGGCTACGGCAAGCTGTCCGCGGACATCGTCTGGGGCGGCAACTACTTCGGCATCGTCGACCTGTCCAGCTGCGACCTGCGCATTTCGCCGGACAACGGCACGGAGCTGTCGCGCATGGGCCTGATCGTGCGCGACCAGATCAATGCCCGCCATCGCATCCAGCACCCGACCGAAGCGCACATCAACAACCTGAACTTCATCACCTTCTGGCACCAGCCGACCATCGAGGGCGCGTTCTACAAGAACGTGCACGTGTTCAGCGCCGGCCAGCTGGACCGCTCGCCCGGCGGCACCGGCACCAGCGCGATGATGGCCATGTTCGAAGCGCGCGGCAAGATGGGCCTGAACCAGCCGATCAAGTCGGAAGGCCTGCTGGGCAGCGGCGTGTTCGAAGGCTGCCTGCTGGGCGAGGTGGATCTGAACGGCACCCGCGCCGTGCGCCCCACGGTCAAGGGCACGGCCAGCATCCTGGGCACGGCGCGCTGGGTGATCGACAAGAACGACCCCGTTGGCGCCGGGTTCCTCATCCGCTGAGGTGTTGCCCCCCACGCCGCGCGCACTACGTGCGCTAGCTGCCCCCCCAAGGGGGGCCCTTTCGCCTTGGGGCGGCCCGGCGGCGAAAGGCCCCACGCGCGGCGGGCTTACCTATTCCCGAGCCGCGTCCTCCAGGATCATCTCCGCCCCCCGCTCGGCCACCATCATGACGGCGCCCTGCGTGTTGCCGGAAACCATCTTCGGCATCACGGAGGCGTCCACCACGCGCAGGCCGGACAGGCCGTTCACCCGCAGGCGCACGTCGGTGACGGCGGCGGCGTCGGAACCCATGCGGCAGGTGCCTATCGGGTGGTAGATGGTCTGGCCGTTGCGCCGCGCGAAATCCAGCCACTCGTCGTAGCTGTCCACCGCCTCGCCGGGGCTGATCTCCGATTCGATATAGCGCCGCATGGCCGGCTGGCCGACAATGCGCCGGGCCGCCTGCATGCCGCCCACCAGGCTGTCGCGGTCCACCTGGGCGGACAGGAAGTTGGGCCGGATCGCGGGTCCGGCCTGCGGATCCGCCGACTTGATGTGGATGGATCCGAGCGACTCGGGCCGCAGCTGCGCCACGCCTATCGTCATGCCCGGCTGCCGGTCGAGGATGCGTTCGGCCGCGTTGGCGTAGCTGGCGTGCACGAAGAAGTACTGCACGTCGGGCGCGGGCAGGTCCGGCGCGCTTTTCACGAAGCCGTGCACCAGCCCCGTGCCCAGGGTCAGGATGCCCTTGTGGCTGGCGTAGTAGCGTGCCACCTGCTGCGCCAGGCGCCAGCCGCGCGACATCTCGTTCAGCGTCACCGTGCCCTTCACCCGCCAGTTCATGCGCGTGGCAAAGTGGTCGATGTAGTTCTCGCCCACCTGCGGCTGCGCCAGCACCGGCGCGATGCCGAACGATTGCAGCAAGGCGGGATTGCCGACCCCGGACAGCTCCAGCAGCTGCGGCGATTGCACCGCCCCCATGCACAGCAGCGTCTCGCGCCGCGCGCGCACGATGTGTTCCTGTCCATTCTTGCGGTAGGCCACGCCCACGCAACGCTTGCCCTCGAACACCAGCCGGGTCACGTGCGCGCCGCATTCCACGCTGAGATTCTTGCGGCCCGAGGCGGGTTTCAGGTATCCGTCCACCACGCTCCAGCGCCTGCCCCGATGCTGCAGCACCTGGTAGTAGCCCACGCCCTCCTGGCTGCCGCCGTTGTAGTCGGGATTCAAGGGCTGGCCGTCTTCCTGCGCCGCCTGCAGAAACGCGTCCGATATGGGAAAGCGTTCGGCGACTTCTTCCAGATGCATGGGGCCGCTCTTGCCGCGGCTGGCGCCGCCGGGTTCGTAGCATTCGATCTTGCGGAAGATGCGCTCGGCCTGGCCATAGCCCCAGCCGGTAGCGCCTGCGGCCTCCCAGCCGTCGTAGTCCTGCGGCTGGCCACGGACGTAGATCATGCCGTTGATCAGGGTCGACCCGCCCACGCCCTTGCCGCGCGGCACGGCGATGGTGCGGCCGTGGACGTTTTCTTCCGGCTCGGTGGCGAAGCGCCAGTTGTAGTCCGGGTTCACCAGCAGCTTGGAAAAGCCCGCCGGGATGGAGATCCACATGCTGCGGGCTTCATGCCCGGCCTCCAGCATCAGCACCCGATACTTGCCGTCGGCGCTCAGGCGGTTGGCCAGGATGCAGCCCGCCGTGCCGCCCCCGGCGATGATGAAGTCGTAGTCGCTCATACGGGTCAGCGCCCCGCGCCGGCCGGCTTGTCCGCCGCCACGCCCAGCATCTGCGCCATCAGTTCGATCTGGCAGGCCAGCATCGGCGCGCCGTAGTGCACCTTGCAGCCGCGGGCCTGCGCCGCCAGCAGCAAGGCGGTGTCCTTGGGCTGCATGATGACTTCACAAACCAGCTGATCGGGCGTCAGGCGGCTGGCGTCCAGCGGCAAGGCATCGTCCGGCTTCATGCCCAGCGAGGTGCCGTTGACCACCAGGTCGTGCCCCGAGGGGTCGGCCGTGCCCACGTCGATCCGGGCGCCGGGATACAGCGACAGGATGCGCGCCTTCAGATCCTCGGCCTTGGCCGTCGTGCGGTTGGCGATGGTCAGCCGCGACACGCCGGCCTGGACCAGCGCGAAGCCGATCGCATTGGCCGCGCCGCCCGCCCCCGCCAGATAGGCGCTCTTGCCCTGCGGCGACACGCCCGCGCTTTGCAGGCCGCGCACGAAGCCTTCACCGTCCAGCATGTGCGCCACCAATTTGCCGTCGGCCTCGCGGCGCACCACGTTGGCCGCGCCGATCTTGCGCGCCACGGGGGTGGCGTCGTCCACCAGCTCCAGTATCGCGGTCTTGTGCGGCACGGTGACGATGACGCCGCCCAGGTTCTCCAGCCGCCGCAGTCCGGCGACCACCTCCGCCAGATTGTCCGGCCGGGCGTGGAACGGCACGCACACGCCGTCAAAGCCGATGGCGGCGAAATGCTCGTTCATGCGCTGCGGCGTCTTCACGTGATGGATGGGATCGGCCAGGATGCCGAACAGGCGCGTGGCGCCGGTGATTTCCTTCATCGTTTTCTCCTTTTCTCAGGGCTGGAGCGTGGCGCGCGCGACGTCGGCGATGCCGTCCGCGTCCAGCTTGTAGTGCGCATACAGGGTGGTGGGCGGCGCTATCAGGCTGTATTCGTCGTAGATGCCATGGCGGCGCAGGCGCGTGCCCGTGCCCGCATCGGCCAGGACCTCGGCCACGGCCGACCCCAGGCCGCCCAGCACATTGTGTTCTTCCACCGTCATCAACAGGCGCGACTTGCCCGCCGCAGCCAGCACGGCGTCGCGGTCCAGGGGCTTGATGGTGGGCATGTCGATCACGCCCACCGACAGGCCCTCGCCACGCAACTGCTCGGCGGCGGCCAGAGCCGCGTGCACGGTGATGCCGCAGGCGATGATGTTCAGGTCCGAACCGCTGGAATGGACGATGGCGCGGCCGAACTCGAAGGGCATGCCGTCTTCATAGACCTGCGGGTCGCGGCCGCGGCCGATGCGGAAATAGATCGGCTCGGGCCAGTCCGCCGAGGCCTTGATTGCGGACGCCAGCTGCGGACCGTCGGCGGGCGAAACCACCGTCAGGCCGGCCAGCGCCCGCATCGTCGAGATGTCTTCGGTGGCGTGGTGCGAGGTGCCGTAGAAACCCAGGCTGATCCCTGTGTGGTGGCCGATGAGGCGCACAGGCAGCTTGGTATAAGCCACGTCCATGCGGATCTGCTCGCAGCACAGCAGGCCCAGGAAGGAAGCGAAGGTCGCGACGAAGGGCATCATGCCCGTGGTCGCCAGGCCTGCCGCGGCCGACACCATGTTCTGCTCGGAAATGCCGAACTGGATGTAGCGGTCGGGATAGGCCTGGGCAAAGCGGTTCAGGCCGTTGGAATACTGCAGATCAGCCGAGCCGGCGACCACCGGATGCCCGGCCGCGGCCAGTTCGATCAGCGCGTCGGAAAGATAGGACAGCCCGGGGTTGACCGCGTTCAGCGCGCGGTACTGCCAGGAATCGGGAGAGAGGACTTGTGCCTGTGCCATTCAGATCTCGCGGGAAAGGATTTCTTCAACGGCGCTTTGCGCGTCTTGCGGCGCCAGGTAGCCCAGATGCCAGCCCGGCTCGGTTTCCATGTAGGACACGCCCTTGCCCTTGATGGTCCGGGCGATCACGCAGGCCGGCCTGGCGCGCGTCTCGTCGGCGCGCAGGCGGCGCAGCAAGGCGGTCAGTTCCACAAGGTTGTGGCCATCCACCTCGTGCACTTCCCAGCCGAAGGCCTGCCATTTTTCCTTCAGCGACTCCACACCCATGACCTCGTCCACCTTGCCGTCCAGTTGGTAGCCGTTGCGGTCGACGATGGCAACCAGGCGCGACAGGCGGTTGTGCGCGGCGAACAGCGCCGCCTCCCAGACCTGGCCTTCCTGCATCTCGCCATCGCCCAGCAGCACGAAGACGTTGAAGTCGCGCCCGCTCATGCGCCCGCCCACCGCCATGCCCACGCCATTGGACAGCGCATGGCCGATGGAGCCCGAGCTGAAATCCACGCCCGGCACCTTGCTCATGTCGGGATGGTCGCCCAGCGGGCTGCCCAGGCGGGTGTAGCCGTCCAGCAGTTCGCGGGCGATGAAGCCGTGGTCGGCCAGCACCGGAAAGAGACCCACGGCGGCATGGCCCTTGCCCATCAGGAAGCGGTCGCGGTCGGGCCACTGCGGCTCGCCCGGACGCAGGCGCATCACGTCGTAGTACAGCGCGGCGAAGATTTCCGCGCATGAGAACACCGAGCTGTAATGCCCGACCTTGGCGATCTCGATCAGCCTGATGGTCTCCAGCCGGATGTGGCGGGCCTTTTCCCGCAGCAGCCCGACCTCCCCTTCGGTGGGGACCTCCCAGTCACTCCTCATGGCGCTTCCTTTTCGCTGTTAAGATATATGATATATAATATACCCATCGTGCTCGAATTTGCCATGGCGGGATAGAATTCATCCCGAATCCACCCGCCCCCATCCATACAGCAAGCCTGAGCCTGTCATGTCCAGCCTTAAACCGGTAAAGAAAGAGAACCTCTCCGTCAGGGTCTACAACGAAATCCGCAATGCCCTGATCAACGGGCAGTACGAACCCGGCGAACGCCTGATCATTGGCGAACTGGCCCAGGAAATGGGCGTCTCCATCACGCCCGTGCGCGAAGCCATCTTCCGGCTGATCAGCGAGCAGGGCCTGGAAATGCAGGCAGCCACCGCGGTCTACGTGCCTTACGTCAATTCGGAAAAGCTGCGCGAAATCCAGCAGATCCGTTTCCACCTGGAAGGCATGGGCGCAGCCGAGGCCGCCCAGCACATCACGCGCAAGCAGCTGGACAACCTGATCGCGCTGCAGCGGGACTTCATTTCCTGCACCGCCAGCGATCCCAAGCGCGCCAGCTACCTGAACCGCAAGTTCCACTTCGCCATCCTGGAAGCCAGCAACAAGCCCATCCTGCGCGCCACGGTGGAATCGTTCTGGGTGATCACCGGCCCCATCCTCAAGGTCTTCCACGTCAAGACCTCGGGGCTGGACTATTCGCAGAACGAGCACCGCCACGAGGCGGTGCTGGAAGCCCTGGAAGCGCGCGACTCCGAAGCGGCCAGGCAGGCCATCCAGGCCGATCTGGTCTGGGGCGGCAAGATCATGATCGACTGGCTGGTCGAGCGCGAAAAGGAACTCGACTACCGCCCTCCCGCTGCCCGCAAATAGGAAGACCCGATGCTGAAGATTTTTGGCGCCCCCTGCCGCTACATCCAGGGCGCCGGCGCCCTGGACACCCTGGGACAGTACGCAGCCCTGTTTGGCCGCCGCGCGGCCCTGGTCATCGACAGCTACGTCCATGGCGTGCTGGGGCCAAGAATCGAAGCCTTGTGCGCGGCGCAAAACGTGTCGTTGATACCGCTGATCGTCGAAGGCGACCTGACGCCCGCGGCGATCACGCAATTGCGCGCGCAGGCCGCGCCCGCCAGCATCGACATGGTGATCGCGGTGGGCGGCGGCAAAGCGCTGGACGCGGGCAAGGCGGTGGCCAAGTCCTCGCACTGCCACCTCATCACCGTGCCCACCGTCGCGTCCAACGACGCGCCGACCAGCAAGAACTACGTCCTGTACGACGCCCATCACAACCTCCTGGCGGTGGAGCACATGCTGTTCAACCCCACCATCGTGCTGGTGGACACGGCCGTCATCGCCACCGCGCCGGCGCCCTTCTTCCGCGCCGGGCTGGGCGACGCGGTCTCGAAGAAGTTCGAGGCCGAGCAATGCGGCCGCAATGCCGGCCGCAACATGTATGACGGCGCGCCGCCCCTCACCGCCCAGTTCATTGCCGACGGCTGCCTGCGCACCCTGCTGGCCGACGGCGCGGACGCCATGGCGGTTGCCGGCAGCGGCCAGCCCACGCCGGCCTTCGAACGCGTGGTGGAAGCAATGATCCTCATGAGCGGCCTCGGTTTCGAAAGCGGCGGCCTGTCCATCGCCCACGCGCTGACGCGCGGGCTGCCCAAGATCAGCGGCGTGGCGAGCGCCCCGCATGGCCTGCAGGTGGCGGTCGGCTTGCTGGTGCAGCTGGACCTGGAGAACCGGACGGACGGCATGCTGGCCAAGCTGACCCGCTGGTATGCCCAGGTAGGCCTGCCCACGACCTTGCGCGAACTCGGCGCGGCCGGCGCGCCGGCCGACGCGGAATTACGCCTGGCGGCGGAACTGAGCCTGAAGGCCCGCCACGCCGCCAACTTCGACCGCGCGCTGGACACGGATACCTTGGCCGCCGCGCTGCGCCGCTACGCCTGACAGGCAGGCGCCGGCCTCGCCGGCGCCCCGCCGCATCAGAACGCGACGTTGTCCCGGCCCTTCAGATCCAGCTTGGCGCGCGCTTCCTCGGGCGTGGCGATTTCCAGGTTCAGCGCCTCCAGGATGATGCGGATGCGTTCGACCTGGACCTGATTGGACTGCGCCATCTCGCCCGGCCCGATCCACAGCGAATCTTCCAGCCCCACCCGCACGTTCGACCCCATGGCCGCGCCGATGGTGGCCAGCGGGATCTGGCCGCGGCCGGCGCCCAGGATCGACCACTCATAGTCATTGCCGAACAGGCGGTCGGCGGTGCGCTTCATGTGCATCAGGTCTTCGGGGTGCGGTCCAATGCCGCCCAGAATGCCGAAGACCGACTGGATGAAAGGCGGCGACTTGACCAGGCCGCGGTCCACGAAATGCGCCAGGTTGTACAAGTGGCTGATGTCGTAGCACTCGAACTCGAAGCGGGTGCCGTTGGCGTTGCCCAGCGCCAGGATGGACTCGATGTCCTGATAGGTGTTGCGGAACACCAGCGAACGGCTGTTCTCCAGATGTTCGCGCTCCCAGTCGTGCTTGAACTCCTTGAAGCGGCCCAGCATCGGGTACAGGCCGAAGTTCATGGACCCCATGTTCAGGGACGCCAGCTCCGGCTTGAAGGTGGTGGCCGGACGCATGCGCTCTTCCACCGTCATGTGCGGACTGCCGCCGGTGGTGATGTTGATGATGGCGTCCGTTTCCCGCTTGATCCGCTCCAGGAAGGGCTTGAACAGCGCCGGGTCCTGCGAAGGTTTGCCGGTCTGCGGATCGCGCGCATGCAGGTGCAGCACCGCGGCGCCCGCCTTGGCGGCGCCGATGGCCGCCTCGGCGATCTCGTCGGCGGTGACCGGCAGGTGCGGCGACATGCTGGGCGTGTGAATGGCGCCCGTCACGGCGCAAGTAATGATGACTTTCTGCTTGGGCTTAGCCATTGTTGTCTCCGTTGTCCTGTTTGTGGCGCATGAGGCGCATCAGTTTTTCATCGCGCCAGAAGCGGCGCTTGGCAAGATCTTCCCGCGGCAGCAGGCCGCGGCGTTCCTCGGCCAGGGCATCGACCAGCGCGCCGTCCCAGGCGGCGGGTTCGCCCTGGGTTGCGCCGATGGACTGGTACAGCCCGCCATAGCGCGCGCAGTAGTCGGCAATGCCGCCCGGCGCGTTGAGGTCTATGGTTTCGAACGGCCCCATGAACGACCAGCGCAAACCCAGCCCGTCCTTCACCGTGGTGTCGATATCTTCTGCGCTGGCGATGCCCGCGCTGGCCAGGCGGAAAGCCTCGTGCAGCAGCGCGCCCTGCAGGCGGTTCAGGATGAAGCCTTCGATTTCGCGCCGCACCAGTACCGGCTTCTGGCCGATGCCGGCCATGACGGCGCGGGCAAACTCGACCGCTTGCGGGCTGGTCCACGGCGCGGGGCACAGCTCCACCACCGGGATCAGGTACGGCGGATTCACCGGATGCGCCACCAGGCAGCGGTGGCGCCCGGCCAGATGCCCGGTGAACTCGCTGGCGGGGATGCTGGATGTGGAACTGCCGATGATGGCGTCGGGTTCGGCCGCCGCGTCCAGTTCGGCAAACAGCGCCCGCTTGATCTCGACGTTTTCGGGCGAGTTTTCCTGGATGTAGCTGGCGCCCCTCAGGGCATCCGCGAGGCTGCCCGCCACATGGACGCGCCCGCCTATGGCCTCGGCGTCCTTCAGCAGACCCTGGGTTTCGAGTTCCCGCAGCTGCTGCAGGATCAGGCCGCGGGCTTCGGCCAGCATGGCGGCGTTGACGTCATGCAGGCGCACTTCCCAGCCCATGCGGGCGAACACGATGGCCCAGCCCTGGCCTATCAGGCCGGTTCCGATGATGGCGGCGCGCCGCGCCTTGGCCTCGGCGCCCATCAGTAGAGCTTCTGCGTGAAACCGTCCACCACGATGGCCTGCCCCGAGACGCTACGGGCGGCCTCGCTGGCATTGAACAGCACCATGTTGGCGATATCGCGCGCGGTGACCATGCGGCCCAGCGCGGCCTGGTTCTCGTACTGCGCGGCGATCTCCTCCACCGGACGGCCCAGCGTATCCGCCTTGGCCGCGATGACGGCGCGGATGCGCGGCCCTTCCACCGCGCCCGGCAGGATGGCGTTGACGCGGATGCCATAGGGGCCCAGTTCGATGGCCAGGGATTTGGTGAAGCCAATCACCGCCCACTTCGAGGCCGAGTAGACCGAGCGCCCGGCAAAGCCCAGATGGCCGGCCGCGGACGACAGGTTGATCATCACGCCCGCCTTGGATTCCTTGAGCAGACCGATGGCCTGGCGCGCGCACAGGAACTGTCCGGTGATGTTCACGGCCAGCGTGCGGTCCCAGTCCTCCTTGGATAGGGTTTCGACATAGCCGGTGGGACCAGCCACGCCCGCGTTGTTCACCAGGATGTCCAGCCCGCCCAATTTGGCGCGGACCTGGTCGAACAGCGCGGCGACGCTGTCTTCGTCCGAGACGTCGGCCAGGGCCGCATGTACGCCAGGCAATTCGGCCGGCAGCGCGGCCAGGCGCTCCTGGTTCACATCGCACACGAATACCGAAGCGCCGGCATGGCGGAACACCTTCGCCATTTCCAGGCCCAGCCCGTCCGCGCCGGCGGTGATGAGCACCTTTTTTCCGGCGAAATCCACTTCCTCGAACATGCCTCTGTCTCCTGATTCTTATGAAAAACGGCCGATTAATGATATACGATATATGAAAAAAACCGCCAGCTTCTGACGTTTATTGCAACCGGGCCATACATCGAAATGTGTCATCCCGAAGTGGCAAAAGCACCTGAATTTGCTCGAAATCATCCCGCTAAGTCTTTATTCATGCGGCTTTAGGGAATTCCCCGATTCGGCGGGTTACGGCCCCAACTAGAATCCAAGGCGGGGTTTGCTACCCGCCCGGCCGATATATCATATATTCAAAAAAACGGACCAAACAAGAAAGTCCGCATCCCATACCGACAAAGGAGCGTAGACAGTGTTCAAGTTCAACAAAATTGCTTTGGCGCTGGGCGTGTGCGGCGCGCTGGCAAGCGGCACCGCAGCGGCCGACATGAAGGTAGGCGCCCTCTTCCCGTTCAGCGGCGCGCTCGCGCTCCTGGGACAAGAGAGTTATCGCGGCCTGGAGCTGGCCGTCAATGAAATCAATGCCGCGGGCGGGGTCAACGGCGAGAAGATCGAAATCATCAAGGCCGACGCCGTCGACCCGACCCAGGCCGTGTCGGAGACCAAGCGCCTGATTTCCTCCAACGTGGTCGGCGTGTTCGGCAGCTACGCGTCCGGCATTTCCTACGCGGCCTCGCCCGTGACCGAACTGGCCGGCGTGCCCTACTTCGAGCTGGGCGCCACCGCGCACAAGATCACCACCCGCGGCTACAAGTACCTGTTCCGCAGCAACCCCAACACCGCGCTGTACGGCGTGTCGGTGGTCAACGCGCTGCACGACTCCATCGCGCCGGGCATGGGGCTGAACCCCAAGGACATCAAGATCGGCATCATCCACGAGGACGGTCCCTATGGCACCGACGTGGCCGCCACCGAGAAAAAGCGCGCGCAGGAGCTGGGCTATACGGTTGCGGAAGTGCTGCCGTACTCGGCCAAGACCGTGGACCTGTCCTCGCTGATCCTGCGCCTGAAAGGGGCCAAGGTCGACGTGGTGCTGCAGACGGCCTACCAGAACGACGCCATCCTGTTCTTCAGCCAGGCGCGCGCCGCGGGCTTCAAGCCCAAGGTGGTGATCGGCGCGGGCGGCGGCTATTCGCTGGCCGACACGGCCAAGGCCGTGGGCGCGGACATGAACGGCGTGTTCGACCTGGACTTCCCCCAATCCTCCATCAATCCTGCCGGCGCGCCCGGCCTGGACAAGTTCCTGGAAGCCTACAAGGCTACCTACAAGAGCGATCCGCAGTCCGGCCACAGCCTGACCAACTACGTCGGCGCCAAGGCTTTCTTCGAAGCGATCGGCAACGCCAAGTCCACCGACAAGGACAAGATCCGCGCCGCGGTCCTGGCCTACAAGAAGCCCGCCGGCCAGACCGCCAACGGCTGGGCCTTCGACTTCGGCGAAGACGGCCAGAACAACGCATCCACGTTCTACGTGATGCAGTGGCAGGACGGCAAGCTCGTCACCATCGCGCCCAGCAACCTCGCACTCGGCAAGCCCGTCTTCAAGAAATAAGCGCCGCGCCAGTGCTCAGGCGCTCGGGGGCGCCTGACGTTTCCCGGGGTCCGCGCGCCCTGACCCTGCCGACAGTTCGGCCGGATCAGGGCCGCTGCCCGCTCTAAGAGGTTGCAACATGGAACTATTCATTCAACTGGTCATCAACGGCCTGTTGCTGGGCGGCGCGTACACCATCATCAGCCTGGGGCTGACGTTGATCTTCGGCGTGGTGCGGGTCGTGAACTTCGCGCACGGCGAGTTCCTGATGATAGGCATGTACATGGTCTATCTGATCGCGGCGCAATTCGGCGTGCATCCCTACGCCGGCCTGGTGCCGGTGGCAGTCATCCTGTTCGCGCTGGGCGCGCTGACGCAGAAGGGCATCATCCAGCCGCTGCTCAACGCCGACCAGCACATCCAGATCTTCGCCACGGTGGGCGTGTCCACCATCCTGCTGAATCTGGCCCTGGTCATCTTCGGCGCCAACGTCTACCGCGCGCCGGTGGAACTGGGCACCAACGCCATTGAAATCGGTCCCTATTCGATGGTGAGCGGGCAGATCGTCACCTTCGTGATCGGCCTCACCCTGGCGGTGCTGCTGCACCTGTTCATGCACCGCACCTACCTGGGCCGCGCGCTGCGGGCCGTGGCGCAGCACCGCTATGCCGCCACCCTGATGGGCGTGAACGTCAACAACGTCTACGCCATCGCCTTCGGCCTGGGCACGGCCTTCGTCGGCATCGCCGCCGGCCTGCTGGCGCCACAGTATCCGGTGTTTCCGACGGTGGGCACCTACTTCGTGCTGACAGCCTTCGTGATCGTGGTGCTAGGCGGCCTGGGCAGCCTGTACGGCGCCGTGGCCGGCTCCATGATCATCGGCATCGTGGACACGCTGGCCGGCTTCTACATCGCCCCCGACCTGAAAGAGGTCGTGTATTTCGGGATCTTCCTCTTGATCCTGGTGCTGCGTCCGAACGGCCTGTTCGGCGTCGGCACAGAGTGATCAGAGCAACAAGGAGCGAGATGTGTTTCCCGATATTCGACACCCCAAGACCTACGTCAGCCTGGTCCTGCTGATCGCGATGTTCATTGTGCCCGTGATCATGGGCACGCCGTTCTGGACCAATCTTTTCGTCCTGCTGTTCGTGTTCTCGGCCCTGTCGGTGGCCTGGAACATCGTCGGCGGCTACGCCGGCCAACTGTCCCTGGGCCACGCGGTGTTCTATGGCATCGGCGGCTATACCGCCACGCTGCTGACGCAGAACTTCGGTATTTCGCCGTGGTTCGGCATGCTGGCGGGCGCGGTGATCTCGGGAGCCGTCGCCATCCTGATCAGCTACCCCACCCTGCGGCTGCGCGGCCCGTTCTTCGCGCTGGCCACCATCGCCATCCTGGAAGTGGTGCGCCTGCTGGTCATCCACGAAGAAAGCTGGACGGGCGGCTCCAGTGGCATCAGCCTGCCGCTGAACATAGGCTGGACCTGGATCGTGTTCCGCGAGAAGGTCAATTACGTGATCATCGCCTTCGGCCTGTTCCTGCTGGTGACCTGGGCATCCTGGTACATCCGCAAGTCGCGCATCGGCCACTACCTGATCGCGATCCGCGAACGCGAGGACGCGGCGCTGGCAGTCGGCATCCATACGGTGCGCATGAAGATCATCGCAGCGGTCGTGTCCGCCATGCTGACCAGCATCATCGGCACCTTCCACATCACTTACCTGACTTTCGTGGATCCCAGCTCGGCGTTTTCGCTGGAGCTGTCGATCCAGGTGGCCATGTTCGCGCTGATCGGCGGACTGGGCACGGTGGCCGGCCCCATCGCCGGCACCTTCCTGGTGCTGCCCATCGCCGAACTGGCGCGCGGCTGGCTCAGCAGCGTGGGCAACGGCATGCACGGACTGATCTACGGCCTGATCCTGGTGGCGGTGGTGCTGACCATTCCGCGCGGCCTGGCCGGCGCCTTCGGTCCGGCCATCGAGCGCTGGCTGTCGCGCCTGCCCTATCTGGGCGCGCCGCGCGTCAAGCGCAAGCTGGCCGACGAGCTGCGCCTGCACAGTGCGCAACGCACGGAGCAGCCAGTGCTCAAGGCCGACAAGCTGTTCAAGAGCTTCGGCGGCCTGCGCGCCACCAACGACGTGTCGCTGACGCTGAACCAGAACGAGATCCTGGGCATGATAGGCCCGAACGGCGCGGGCAAGACCACGGTGTTCAACCTGCTGTCGGGCTTCCTGTCTCCGGACAAGGGCGGCATCAGCATGCTGGACGCGCACGGCAAATGGGTCACCTGCAAGACGCCCGACGAATTCGCGCATCAGGGGCTGGGCCGGACTTTCCAGATCGCCAAGCCCTTCACCGGCCTGACCGTGCTTGAAAACATCATGTTGGGCGCCTTCATCCACACCTCCAACCGCGATGAGGCCGAGCAGATCGCGCTCAAGGTCGCCGAGCAGACCGACCTGGTGAAATCCCTGGACATCGAGGCGCGCAACCTGACCGTGGGCGGCATGAAGCGCCTGGAGGTGGCCCGCGCGCTGGCGATCAAGCCGCGCATCCTGCTGCTGGACGAGGTGATGGCGGGCCTGAACCCGACCGACATCGAGAAGTCGATCCAGATGATCCGGCGCATCCGCGATTCGGGCGTGTCGGTGCTGCTGATCGAACACATGATGCAGGCCACCATGGCGCTGTCCGACCGCATCATCGTGCTGAACGAAGGCGCGGTGCTGGTCAGCGGCGCGCCCAAGGACGTGGTGGAGAACCCGGCCGTCATCGAAGCCTATTTGGGCAAGGAGTACCAGGATGCTTAAGGTTTCGAATCTGTCCTCGGGCTACGGCAAGAGCCAGGTCCTGAACGGCCTGAACTTCGAGGTCCACGCGGGCGAGATCGTCACGCTGATCGGCGCCAACGGCGCCGGCAAGACCACCACCTTGAAGACGCTGTGCGGCGTCATCGCCGCCATGGAAGGCAAGGTCGAATTCGAAGGCCAGGACCTGACCAACCACAAGCCCTACGACATCGTGGACGCCGGCATCACCATGATTCCCGAAGGCCGCCAACTGTTCCCGCACTTCACCGTGCGCGACAACCTGCTGATGGGCTCATACAAGCGCGCCGCCCGCCCCATCGTGCAGCGCAAGCTGGACGAGGTGCTGGGCATCTTCCCGCGGGTGAAGGAACGGCTGAGCCAGTACGCCGGCTCGCTATCGGGCGGCGAACAGCAAATGGTGGCGATCGCGCGCGGCATGATGGCCGATCCCAAGCTGCTGGTGTTCGACGAGCCCTCGCTGGGCCTGTCGCCGCTGCTGGTGCAGCAGATGTTCGACATCATCCGCGGCGTCACCGCGCACGGCGTCACCGTGCTGCTGGTGGAGCAGAACGTGTTCCGCACGCTGCGGCTGGCGGACCGCGGCTATGTGCTGGAGAACGGGGCCATCGTGCGCACCGGCACCGGCGCCGAGCTGCTGAACGACCCGCATGTGAAGAAGGCCTATCTGGGCCACTGATTACCAAGGATCCCCTTTTTATGTCTTTACGCTGCACCTATATCGACCACGGCCAGGGCGGCACGCCCGATTGCATGCGCTTGGCCGAACGCGACATGGAGACGCCCGCCGGCCGGCAGGTGCTGATCGAAGTCGCCTATGCCGGCATCAATCGTCCGGACGTGCTGCAACGCTCCGGCTCCTATCCGCCGCCTCCGGGCGCATCGCCCCATCTGGGGCTGGAGGTATCCGGCACCGTCATCGCCACCGGCCCCGATGCCAGCCTCTGGAAGGTCGGCGACGAGGTATGCGCGCTGACGCCGGGCGGAGGCTACGCCCAGTACTGCCTGGCGGACGAGCGCCATTGCCTGCCAGTGCCGCGCGGCCTGGACCTGTTGGCGGCCGCAGCCATCCCCGAGAATTACTTCACCGTCTGGACCAATGTGTTCGACCGCGCGCGTCTGGCGGCCGGCGAGCGCTTCCTGGTGCACGGCGGTTCCAGCGGCATCGGCCTGACCGCGATCCAGCTGGCGCGCGCCTTCGGCGCCGAAGTCTGGACCACGGTCGGCAACCAGGAAAAGGCCGACGCCTGCCTGGCCGCCGGCGCGCACCATGCCGTGCTGTACCGCGATGCTGACTTCGAGGCCGCCGTGCGCCAGGGCAGCGGCGGTCCGGGCGTGGACGTGATCCTGGACATGGTGGGCGGCGCCTACATGAACAAGAACCTGCGGCTGCTGGCAGTCAACGGCCGGCTGGTGCAGATCGCGTTCCTGGAAGGCAGCAAGGCCGAGATCGACGCCATGCCCATCATGCTCAAGCGCCTGCAGTTCACCGGCTCCACCTTGCGCCCCCGTTCCGACGAGGACAAGGGCGCGATTGCCCGCGCACTGGCGGAAAGGGTGTTGCCGCTGATGGAACAGGGGCAGTGCCTGCCGCGCATCCACAAGGTGTTTCCGCTGGCCGAGGCCGCGCAAGCCCACGCGCTGATGGAAAGCAGCAAGCATATCGGCAAGATCATGCTGAAGGTGGCCGCATGAGCGGGCGCTTCAAGGACCAGGTCGCCATCGTGACCGGCGCGGTCGGCGGCATAGGCTCGGCCATCGTCGAGGGCTTCCTTTCCGAGGGCGGCCGCGTGGGGCTGATCGATTTCAATTCGCAGGGCGGCCAGGCCTACGAGAAGGAACTGCGCAAGCGCGGCCATGACGTCTGCTTCGTGCACGCGGACGTGGCGCGCTTCGAGGAATGCCAGGCGGCCTACGAGCGCATCAGCCGCGAGCTGGGCGCGGCCACCATTCTAGTGAACAACGTCGGGATCTCGCCGAAGACCGATGGACGCGCGCTGAAGGTCTGGGAGATGCCGCCCCGGGAATGGGAGAACGTGGTTGCCGTCAACCTGAACAGCGTGTTCTACATGACGCATCTGGCCACGCCGCACATGGTGCGCGAGCGCCAGGGCCGCGTGATCAATATGTCGTCGGTGGCCGGCCGCGCCTATTGCGACATCGTGGCGGCGCACTACGCGGCCACCAAGGCCGGCCTGATCGGCCTGACGCGCCACTGGGCCGCCGAACTGGGTGAACACCAGGTCACGGTCAACGCCCTGGCGCCGGGGCGCATCAGCACGCCCTTGCTCAAGACCGTACCCAAGGAGATCAACGACGCGGTGGCGCAGGTGACCGCGCTGCGCCGCCTGGGCACGCCAGAGGAAGTGGCGGATGCCTGCCTGTTCTTCGCGTCGGACCAGGCCCGCTTCGTCACGGGTCAGGTGCTGGACGTGGCCGGCGGCTGGCTGATGACCTGAAGGAATCGCGTGCAGCGCCCGCGCGAGTTCAGGCGGGCGCCCGCTACATTCCTACGCGCCCAGGTGGTAGACCACGGTGTCCAGCCGGCTGACGCCGGCCGCCAGGAATTTCGGCTCCTTTTCCAGGATGTCGCGGCGGTCGATGATTCTGGCAGGCGAGACGTCCGCAAAGATCTTCTGCACTTCGCTGTCCACGACTGAGAACGGCGGCCCCGGCATTTCTTCCTGGGGGTAGTCCAGCGTGATCAGCAGGCCTTGATAGGCGGGCGACAGATTGCCGTAGACGTGGCGCACGTAGTCCGCGCGCATGGCTTCGGGCAGCGCCACCAGCGCGGCGCGGTCATAGGCGCCGACGCAATGCGACAGCAGTTGCGCATCCAGCTTGAAGATGTCGCCGCAGATGATCTCGATGCTGCCCGCCACATAGTGCTTGCCATAGACGGACACGTGCGTGAGCGGCTTGAGTTCGTTTTCTTCGAAGAACTGCTCGACCGCGAGCTGCGACAGCTCGATACCCAGCACGGAGTGTCCCTGCGACGCGATCCACACCATGTCCAGCGACTTGCCGCAAAGCGGCACCAGCACCCGGCCGTCCTTGGGCACGCCCAGCGTCGGCCAGTACTTCTGCAGCAGCGGCGTGACCCGCGATTGATGAAAATGCGTGCGCCCTTCGCGCCAGCGCTCCAGCCAGAATTCCGCGTCCATGCCTAGTCTGCCTCCAGTGTCATCGTTGCGAGGCATTGTAGTTCGCCGGCCGCCGCAGGCGCGTGGCGGCGTAACGGCGCAGGCACTCCACACAGGATGCCTGCGCCGGCGCCAGGGACTTGGAGCGTGTTATGAACTTTGCCGTGATCGCGCTATCGTAGTTGGATGACAGCCTGTCGCCCTTACCCAACAGCTGTGACCGATGACGAACGGGCGTTTGCTGCGCCGTGCCTGACGCTGATGGATCCTGAGGCAAGGCAGGGCAAGTACGATCTGCGACTGATGTTCAATGCCCTGCGCTGGATGGCGCGAGCGGGTGCCCCGCGGCGGTTGATGCCTCACGAGTTTCCGCCTTGGGAGGCGGTGTATCAGCAGACGCGGCGTTGGCTTCAGGCCGGCTGCTTCGAAGCGATGGTCAATGATCTGCGGTCTGTGTTGCGCGTCGCCCAGGGAAAGCAAGGTCAACCCGGTGCGGTCATCCTGGATGGCCGCACGTTGCAGTCGACGTGCGAGAGCGGCCCACGCGCCGGCTACGATGGCTACAAGCGCAAGAAAGGGAGCAAGGTTCACATGGCTGTGGACGCTTGCCGGAGACACTGGCGGGGCTTCACTTCGTGGTCTTCAGCATGCTGATGCCGGGAAATGCTGCCAACCTACTCCAAAGTTCACAACACGCTCTAAATATCGGCCACATCGCGCAGCCGTACGCCGGAGAAGTTGGCCGCACTCAATGCATCAAACATCGCGCGGTCGCAGATGGGAGGTGCTCCCATGCGATCCTGGCGGAAGATATGGGCATCTCCCACAACATCCTGTTTGAACACCAAGCTGGCTCCGCCGACGAGGCTATAAAGTTTCTCGTCCTCGCCGGTCTGATAATTGTGGTCGAGCTTGATCCTCACGCGAGAAGAGGCTTCATCCAGGGCATCGAGTCTGCGCAGCACATTGCCTAGGTAGTACTGAGGGGCGGGGCTGCCGTCGGCAAGGCTGAAGTCGCATGCCACAAATGCAAACGCCTCGGCGTCCAACTGCTCAAACAGTTGCTTCAACGGCTCCGACACAATCCATATGCCAGCGAGCTCTTCCAGATCGCGTGGCATTCCGCCCTTCTCCGGTACATGAACCAGGTGGGGACGCTCCGGATACTGATCTGGCATTCCATTGGGACGCGAGACGACATGCATCCCCGGATCGATCAGCTTCTCTTCGTTGACGATTTCGATGCCGGGAACCCTGCCGTTTCCCAAGAAGCTGGCGTCGATCAGGAAAAATTCGCCCTTATGAGATGCGGCTTCGGCTGAAACTTCAATGGCGGTCGGTTCGGTCACGGTGGCTTCCATCATGGATGCGGGGGCAGAACGGGAATGCAGTTGAGCCGATGCTAGCGGGGCTTTAGCGCAGCCACAAGTTCCGTCGAAGTGGTCTTCAGCATGCTGATGCTGGGAAATGCTGTCAACCTACTCCAACGTTCATAACACGCGCTAAGCCGCGCCCGATTCGCTCAGCTGCTTGCGGCGGTACTCACCCTGGCGCACATGCATCCAGCCCGGATACTCCGGCGGCAAGGCGCTGACCTGATCCAGCTCGGCCAGCTCGTCCGCCGTCAGCCGGATGCCTGTGGCCGCCAGATTGTCGTCCAGCTGATCCACCCGCTTGGCGCCGATGATGACGCTGGTCACGGTCTGCTGGTGCAGCAGCCAGGCCAGGGCCACCTGCGCCACGGACACGTTGCGCGCGCTGGCGACGCGCTTGAGCACGTCGATGCTATCGAAGGCCCGCTCGTGATCCACCGGAGGAAAGTCGAACAAGGCCCTGCGGCTGCCGGCCTCGGCCTGGCCGTCGCGGCTGTACTTGCCGCTGAGCAGGCCGCCGGCCAGCGGGCTCCAGACCATCAGCCCCACGCCTTCGCTTTGCAGCATGGGCACGATCTCGCGCTCCAGGTCGCGGCCGGCGATCGTGTAGTAGGCCTGCAGCGATTCGAAGCGCGCCAGTCCCAGGCGTTCGGCGATGCCCAGCGCCTTCATGATCTGCCAGGCGGCCCAGTTGGACACGCCGACGTAGCGCACGTGGCCGAGCTGCACCAGGTTGTCCAGCGCCCTGACCGTTTCCTCCACCGGGGTGGCGGGATCGAAGCCGTGGATCTGGTAGAGGTCGATATGATCCAGCTGCAGGCGCGACAGGCTCTGCTTGACGCCGTCCATGATGTGCGAGCGCGAGTTGCCGCGCGCGTTGACGCCGGCGCCCGTCTGGCCGAACACCTTGGTCGCGATGACGACGTCCTCGCGCGCCACCTTCAAGTCGCGCAGCGCCTGGCCGGTGATGACCTCGGAACGGCCCTCGGAGTAGACGTCGGCAGTGTCGATGAAATTGACGCCCGCATCCAGCGCGCGGCCCACCAGCCGGTTGGCCTCTTCCTGCTGCAGGCTGCCGATCTTGCTCCACAACTCGCCTTCGCCGCCGAAGGTCATGGTGCCCAGGCAGAGTTCCGACACGAACAGGCCGGTGCTTCCGAATTTCTTGTACCGCATGGTTGCGCTCCTTCAAGGGCTGGGCGGGAGCCGGCACTCCAGGATGGAATGGCCGCGGTCCGCCTGCCGGGATGGAAGCAGTATGCGTCCGCGGCCGGGCCTGGACGTTGCTCGATAGTGCCCTTTTTTTGCCCGATTCTCCGGCGATGGCCGGCATCGGGGGCGGGCGCACTCATTCCTCCGAATTTTCTGCCCATTTCTCCATGAAGAGCACAACAGCCAGGTGGAAGGCCCACCAGGGCATACACTGAAAGCCGCCTGATCCTCCAATTTTCCGCCGCCGCCCGGCCCAGGCACGGTGCGCCACGGGAGCCCCCATGACCACGACCACCGCACATGCCGCCGACCGCGCCGTCCCGACTCTGGACGCCGCCTACGAACCGGCCCGGCGCGAGCTGCTCTGCACGCTGGAACGCATGACCGGAGACCTGGAGGGCTCGCTGGACACGCCCATCGAGGGCCTGTTCCTGCACCGCATCTCGCAACCCACCGGCGCCAAGCCCAGCTTGCAAAAAGCCGCGCTGGGCGTCATCGCGCAGGGCTCCAAGCGGCTGCTGATCGGCGACGAGGCCTATGAATACGATCCCTTCCATTACCTGATTTCCTCGGTCGATCTGCCGGTCGTGGCCAAGGTGTCGATCGCCAGCCCGACCCTGCCCTATCTGGGCCTGCGGCTGGACCTGAACGTGGAGGAAATCACCGCGCTGATCAGCGACGAAAACCTGCCGCCGCAGCCACCGGCCGAGGGCGTGCGCGCGCTTTGCGTCAATCCGCTGGGCGGCACGCTGCTGGACGCGGTGCTGCGCCTGTTGCGCCTGCTGGACACGCCGCGCGACATCCCCATCCTGGCGCCCCTGGTCAAGCGCGAGCTGTTGTACCGCCTGCTGATGAACGGACAGGGCGCGGTGCTGCGCCAGTCAGTGTTGCAGGACAGCCAGCTCAACCGCGTCGCCAAGGCCATCCGCATCCTGCGCGACAACTATGCGCAACCCCTGCGGGTGGAAGAGATCGCACGCGACGTGCACATGAGCGTGTCGTCGCTGCACCATCATTTCAAGCAAGCCACCGCCATGAGCCCGCTTCAATACCAGAAGCACCTGCGGCTGCAGGAAGCGCGGCGCCTGATGCTGACCGACGACGCCGGCGTGGCGCTGGCTGCCCATTCCGTGGGCTACGAAAGCTCGTCCCAGTTCAGCCGCGAGTACAGCCGCCTGTTCGGCTCGCCGCCCTTGCGCGACAAGCAGCGCTGGAAAGACGAAACCACGCTGGCACCCGCCTGAAACGCCGGCGCCGCTGCTCTAGGGGATTGCCCTAATCCTATTTTGACAACGTTACCATTAGACTGCCGCCATCAAATGACAACGTTGTCATCATCCTGGATCCTTCTTCGGCGGCCGCATGAATCCCTTCCTGGAAACCCTGCTCGATACTCCCCTGGACGACACCTACCGGGGCATTCCTCCGGGCGAGCCCGCGCTCCCGCTGCGCGCGGTGGCATCCCGCCGCTGGCAGCCCAGGAACGGCGACATGGCCTTGCCCGTCCTGACGCTGGACGAGGCCGCCTTCGCCCACAACGTCGAACAGATCTTCCAGTACGCCCGCAGCCACGGCGCCGCGCTGGCGCCGCATGCCAAGACGCCGATGTCGCCGCAGATCGTGCAGCGCCTGCTGGATGCCGGCGCCTGGGGCGCCACCGTCGCCAACCTGCAGCAGGCCGCCGTGCTGCTGCGCGCCGGGGTCTCCCGCCTGATGCTGGGCAACGAGATCGGCGGCGCGGCCAGCGGCGCCCGCCTGGGCAAGCTGCTGGCGGCCTACCCGACCGCCCGCCTGCTGGCCTTCGCGGATTCCGCCGCCACGGTGCGTTCGCTGGCGGCCGCGGCGCAGCAAGCCGGCCGCCCCGTGGAAGTGCTGGTGGAAGTCGGCGGCGGCCGCGCAGGCGCGCGCGACGATGACGCCGTCGCGGCCATCCTGGACGCGATCCGCGAACAAGGCGGCAAGCTCGCGCTGGCGGGCGTGGCGACGTACGAAGGCGCCGTCGCCTCATCGGACGCGGCGCTCACCGCAAGCAACATCGCCGCGCTGATGGAGCGCGCCGCCCGCGCGTTCCGGCAGGTGCGCGCCCTGGCGCCGCAGGCGCCGCTGGTGTTCACCGCGGGCGGCTCGGCCTTCTTCGACCAGGTCACGCAGGCGGTTCAACCCTGGCTGGCCGAGGACGGCAACGCCCAGCTGGTCCTGCGCAGCGGCGCCATCTTCTTCCATGACCACGGCACCTATCAGCGCGCGCTGCAAGCCATGGACGCCCGCGCGGGCTTCCAGATCGACGGCCAGGCGCGCAATGCAGCCACCGATTTCCGGCCGGCCCTGCGTCTGTGGGGCGAAGTCCTGTCGCGCCCGGAGCCGGGGCTGGCGATCTGCGGCTTCGGCATGCGCGACGTGTCCTACGACCAGGACCTGCCCGCGCCGCTGGCGGCCTTTCGCGACGGCGCGGCCCTGCCCGGCTGGGATGCGCAGGCCCGCGTCACCCGGCTCAACGACCAGCACGCCTTCCTCGCCATCGCCCCGGACAGCGAGCTGGCGCCGGGCGACGTGATCGAGTTCGGCATTTCGCACCCCTGCACCTGTCTGGACCGGTGGCGCGTGTTCTTCGGCCTGGATGCCGACGGCCGCGTGCAGTCGGCCTATCGCACGTTCTTCGGATAAGCCATGCAACAGCTGAACTTCCAACAGATCTGGCGCTACCGCGAACAGCTCTGGGACGGCATCCAGGTGACGCTGGAGCTGACCCTCATTGCCGTAATCGCCGGGCTGGCCATCGGACTGGCCGGCGCCATGCTGACGCGCCATGGCTCCAAGTCGGTCAAGCTGGCGCTGCGCGCCTATGTCGAGGTGTTCCGCAACACGCCGTCGCTGATCCAGCTGTTCGTGGTGTTCTTCGTCCTGCCGGGACTGGGCCTGCGCATGCCGCCCTTCATGGCCGCGGCGCTGGCGCTCAGCCTGTACTTCGGCGCCTATGCCATCGAAATCCTGCGCGCCGGCCTGGATTCCATTCCACGCAGCCAGATCGAGGCCGGCCACTGCCTGGGCCTGAGCACCTGGCAGGTATACCGGCACATCGTGCTGGCGCCCGCCTTGCGCAACGTCTATCCGGCCCTGGGCACGCAGCTGGTCATCCTGCTGCTGGGGACCTCGCTCGCCTCGCAGGTGTCGGCCGAGGATCTGTTCCATGCCGGCAGCTTCATCGAAAGCCGCACCTACCGCAGCTTCGAGGTCTATGCGGTGATCTGCGGCATTTATTTCACGCTGGTGCTGATCACCAAGGCCTTGCTGGCCCTGGCCGGCAGCCTGGCCTTCACCTGGCCCGTGCGCCGCTAGGAGCCGCAAGCATGCGTACATTCACCCTGAGCGATTTCGCCTCCCTGCTCAGCGCGCTGCAGTGGACCGTGGCCCTGGTGCTGATCGCGCTGGCCATCGGCGCGCCGCTGGGCCTGGGACTGGCGCTGCTGCGCGGCCACCGCTCGGCGCCGCTGCGCTGGCTGGCCGCGGCCATGCAGCAACTGGTCCAGGGCGTGCCGCTCCTGGGCCTGCTGATGTTCTTCTACTTCGGCATGCCGGTGTTCCTGGGCATCGAGGTGCCCGCGCTGACGGCCGTCAGCGTGGCCTTCATCATCTACACGGCGGCCTTCCTGGGCCAGATCTGGTACGGCGGCATCCAGGCCGTGAAGCACGAGCAGTGGGAAGCCGCCGCCTGCCTGGGCCTGTCCAAATGGCATCAGTTCCGCCACGTGATCGCGCCGCAGGCGTTCCGCCTGTCGCTGCCGCCCACGGTGGGCTTCCTGGTGCAGCTCATCAAGGGCACCTCGCTGGCCTCGGTGGTGGGCTTTGTCGAACTGGCGCGCGCCGGACAGATCGCCAGCGCCGCCACCTTCCAGCCGCTGCTGGTCTATTCCTGCGTCGCGTTGCTGTACTTCGCGGCGTGCCTGCCCCTGACGATGTGGGCGCGTAACCTGGAGGGCCGCTTCCATGGCGCTCGTTGAAGTCTCCAACATCCACAAACGCTTCGGCGCCAACGCCGTGCTCAACGGCGTCTCGCTCGACGTCAACGAAGGCGAGATCGTCACCATCATCGGCCGTTCCGGCTCGGGCAAGTCCACCTTGCTGCGCTGCCTGAACGCGCTGGAAACGGTGGATGACGGCGACATCCGCATCGGCGGCGAACGGGTCCACGCCGCCATGCCGGGCCTGCGCCAGTTCCGCCAGCGCGTGGGCATCGTGTTCCAGCAGTTCAACCTGTTCCCGCACCTGAACGTGGAGCGCAACATCACGCTGGCGCCCACGCTCAACGGCAAGATCGCCAAATCGCAGGGCCGCGCGCTGGCGCTGGACGTGCTGCGCCGCGTCGGCCTGGCCGAAAAGATCGACGCCTATCCGGCCCTGCTGTCAGGCGGCCAGCAGCAGCGCGTGGCGATCGCCCGCTGCCTGGCCATGGCGCCGCAACTGATGCTGTTCGACGAAGTGACCTCGGCGCTGGACCCGGAGCTGGTGGGCGAAGTGCTGAAGGTCATGGAAGACATGGCGCGCCAAGGCATGACCATGGTGCTGGTGACGCATGAAATGGCCTTCGCCCGCAACGTCGCGTCCAAGGTCGTGTTCATGCACCAAGGCCGTGTCTGGGAACAGGGCCCACCCGCCGAACTCTTCGCCAACCCCCAAACCCCCGAGCTGCGCCAATTCATCGGCACGGCCGCGCCGTCCACCCACTAAGTCATCCGCCACTGGAGTCATTGCATGAAACTGTACGCCAAGCTGGCCGCCGCCGCGGCCCTCTGTCTCTCCCTGGCCGCCCCCGCCTCGGCCGCCGACAAACTGCAGGACGTGCTGGGCGCGGGCAAGCTGCGCGTGGGCGTGCTGATGGACGCCGCACCCTGGGGCTTCAAGGACGCCCGGGGCGAGGCCGCCGGCCTGGACATCGACCTGGCCCGGCTCATGGCCGCCGACATGGGCGTGAAGCTGGAGCTGGTGCAGGTCACCGGCGCCAGCCGCATCCCCAGCCTGCTGGCCGGCAAGGTTGACGTGCTGATCGCGGCCGCCGGCGCCACGCCTGAACGCGCCCAGCAGGTCATGTTCTCGCAGCCCTACGCCGCGGTGAACCTGGGCGTCTACGGCGGCGCAAGCATGCCGCAGGCCAAGACCGTGGACGAACTGAAGGGCCACAGCATCGCGGTCGCCAAGGGTTCCACCTTGGACATCTGGCTGACCGACAACGCGCCGGGCGCCAAGCTGGTGCGCTTCGAGGACACGCCTTCGGCCGTGGCGGCCTATCTGGCGGGGCAGTCTGAATCGTTCGCCGAGAACAGCGCCATCGCGCTCAAGGTGGCCGAGGACAACACTGCCCGGGCGCCGCAGCTCAAGTTCCTGATCCGCCAGTCGCCCGCCCACGCCGCCGTGCAGCAAGGCCAGCAGAATCTGCTGAACTGGATCAACACCATCCTCTTCGCCAACCGCCTGAACGGCAAGCTGCCGGCCCTGCAGGAAAAGTGGTTCAAGGAAGCCCAGACCCTGCCGCAGATGTAAATGGCCCACAACCCAAGGAATCGCATGATCAAACGCTACAAATCCGGCTCGCGCATGAGCCAGGCCGTTTCGTACAACGGCTTCGTGTTCATCGCCGGCCAGGTGGCCGACAACCGCCAGGGTTCGCTGGAATCGCAGACCCGCGAAGTGCTGGCGAAGATCGAGGCGCTGCTGGCCGAGGCCGGCAGCGACAAATCCCGTCTGCTGGCCGTGGACGTGTTCCTGCCCGCCATCGGCGACTTCGACGCCATGAACCGCGTCTACGACGCCTGGATCGATCCCGCCAACCCGCCGGCCCGCGCCTGCGTCGAGGCCCGCCTGGCCGACCCCGACCTGCGGGTCGAGATGACCGCCGTCGCCGCGCTGCGTTAAGGGCGCGCTGCTGCAGCCCTCCAATCCCTTTTCGCGCCGCCTTGCGCGGCGCTGTTGTATCTCCCCATGCATACCGGCCTGTTTCACGACATAGATTTCGACGCCGACGGCAAGGCGCTCAGTTTCCTGGGCACCCCCTATTCGGTGGACCGTTCGCCCTACTACCAGATCAAGACGCCCATCTGCCGCATCCGCAACGGCAGCGGCCCGCGCGTGCTGCTCATGGCGGGCAACCACGGCGACGAATACGAAGGCGAGGTCGCCCTGGGCCGCCTGATCCGCCGCCTGGACCCCACTCGCATGCGCGGCGAGGTCACCATCCTGCCGCTGGCCAACCTACCCGCCGTGATGGCGGCGCGGCGGCGCTCGCCGCTGGACAACGGCAACCTCAACCGCGCCTTTCCCGGCGTGCCTGGCGGCACCCCGACCGAGCGCCTGGCGCACTTCCTCGAACACGAGCTGTTCCCGCGCCATGACGTGGTGTTCGACATCCATTCCGGCGGCACCTCGATGGCGCACCTGCCCACCGCCCTGATCGAACGCCAGGACTCGCCCGAACGCATGGCGCGCGCGCTGGACCTGATGGGCTCGCTGGGCATGGGCCACGCCTTCGTCGCGGCCAACGGCCGCGACGCGCCCACCTCCATGGCGGCGGCGGCGCGCGCGGGCGCCATCGGCATCAGCGGCGAATTCGGCGGCGGCGGCACCCTGACCCCGGCGACGCTGGCCGCGACCCAACGCGCCATCGACAACCTGCTGCAGAAGCTGGGCGTGACGGACGCGCCGCTGCTGGGCCCGCACGAGTCCGGGGCGCCCGCCATGCAGCTGCTGGAGCTGGACAGCCACGAGCAGAACATCTTCGCCACCCGCCGCGGCTGGTTCGAGCCAGCGGTCGACATCGGCGCGACCGTGCGCGCGGGCGATGTCGCGGGCTACTACCACGACCTCAACCAGCTGGACGCGGAAGAGGAAATCCTGCGCTTCCGGCAGTCGGGCATCGTCATTTCGCGGCGCCTGCATACGGACTGCGAATCCGGCGACAGCCTGATCCAGGTCGCGCGCCCGGTCGGCCGGACTGATATCCTGACGGCTGCCGCCTGATCCCGGAACAATCAAAAGAAATCGCATGACCCACCGGCCCGCGCCTCCTTCCGCTCCCACCTACGACGACGTGCTGCGCGTGCGTCCCGAGGGCGCCGCCGCGCCCGCGCGCGCAGCCGCCCCCGCCAAACCGCCGCGCATCGAGGAAGTGGCCAGGCTGGCGGGGGTATCGCCCATCACGGTGTCGCGGGCGCTGCGCCAGCCCGAGAAAGTGGCTCAAGCAAAACGCGAGCGCATCCTGCAGGTGGTGGCGCAGACCGGCTATGCCTCGAATCCGCACGCGCGGGCCCTGCGCTCCGGACAGTCCAGCGTGGTCGCGGCCTTCGTGTCCAACATCCTCAGCCAGCAGTTCGCGCTGGCCGTGCAGGGCTGCGCCGAAGTGCTGGAGCCGCAGGGCTACCAACTGATGGTCGGACAGACCTCGTATTCCTACGCCAAGGAAACCAGCATGATCGCCTCGCTGCGCGCCCTGCGGCCCGCGGCGGTGCTGTTCACCGGCGTCATCGAACTCGAGGAAAACCGCCAGTCGCTGCGCGAGCTGGGCATCCCCATCATGGAGACCTGGGCCTATCCGCGCGACCCCATCGACATGCTGGTGGGCTTTTCCAACTACGACGGCGGCGTCATGGCCGCACGCCATCTGGCCGAACGCGGCTACCGGCGGGTCGCCTTCGTGGCGCGCCAGGGCGGACGCGGCGATCTGCGCCGCCAGGGCTTCAAGGCGGCCGCGGCCGAACTCGGTCTGCAGGTCGTGGCCGAACTGGCGGTGGACAATGCGCAGACCATCGCCGACGGCCGCGCGGCCTTGGCCCGCCTGCTCGCCATGGGCCAGGGCTTCGACGCCGTATTCTGCGCCAACGACCTGCTGGCGGTGGGCGCGCTGTTCGAGGCGCGCGACCGCAAGCTCGCCATCCCGCGCGACATCGCCATCCTGGGTTTCGGCGATACCGACATCGCCAGCGAAATCGAGCCTGGCCTGACCACCATAGGCGTGGACAGCCGCAAGCTGGGCGCGCGCGCCGGCGAGCTGCTGCTGCAGCGCCTGAATGGCGGCGTGCCCATCGCGCGCCAGGAAGTGTTTCCGCTGACGCTCAACCAGCGCGCCAGCGCCTAGACCCGGGGCCTGCCGGCGGGGCCGGCACGGGTTCACTCGTCGAACACGATGCGCAGGCCCGGCAGTCCGATGCCGTCCAGCGTGGTGCTCCATGTTTCACCCCCATGCACTGGATAGGCCTTGGTCAGCGTGCCGGTCGTGACCAGTTCGCCCGCCTGGATCGCCTCGTCGGCCGGGCGTTCGGCCAGCACTGCCAGCAGATGGGCCAGCGCCGCCAGCGGACTGCCCAGCACATTCGCACCCGAGCCGGTTTCGCGGTGGGTGCCGTTGCAGGACAGGCCGACCCGAAAACTCGCGAGTTGCTCGATCAGCCCCGGCCCGAGCTCGGCCGGCTCCATGAGCGGTCCGATGAAGAGCGCGCCATGCAAGGCGTTGTCCGCCACGGTGTCGGCGGCCTGGAACTGCCAGGCGGGATAGTGCGACTGCACCAGTTCAAAGCCATGGGCGATCCAGTCCACGCACGCCAGTATGGCGGCCGGGTCCCGCGTTTGCGGCGGCGCGGCATGGAAGTGCAGCACGATCTCCGGCTCGATGCGCGGCTCGACATAGCGGGCCAGGCGGCAATGCACTTCGCCGGTATCGTCATACACGGCGCTGTGTTCATAGACGCGTCCCCACACCGGAAAATCCACGCCCAGCGCCGCCCACATCGCGGCATTGGTGAACCCGATCTTGCGGCCGACGAGCAGCGCGCCCTCCGCCAGCCGCGCCTGATGGATACGCGCGGCCACGTCGTAGGCGGCGTCCAAGTCGAAGCGCGGGCGCTTGGCGGTGAGCGGCGCGATGTAAGACACATGGTCCTGCGCCGCCTTGATTTCGCGGGCGAGCGCCGCCGGGTCGGAAGCTGGCATGGTGGCTCCTGGGGGTACGCTCAAATGTAAAAGAAAACGTGCCCGCACAGTGCCGAAGCCGTTATATGCTCCCCCTGACGTCCTATTTTCAGAACAGCGGGGAAGCGATGCATGACTTGAATGACCTCTATTACTTCGTCCAGGTCGTCAAGAACGGCGGCTTCGCGCCCGCCGGGCGGGCGTTGGGCATACCCAAGTCCCGCCTCAGCCGGCGCATCGCGCTGCTGGAAGACAGGCTGGGCGTGCGGCTCATCCAGCGTTCCACGCGCAGCTTCGCCGTGACCGAATTGGGTCAGGAATATTACGAACAATGCCTGTCGATGCTGGCGGGCGCGGAAGCCGCCCAGGAGGTCATCGACCGCACCCGGGCCGAACCGCAAGGCACGATACGCATGAGCGCGCCGCCCGCGCTGATCTACTACTTCCTGGGCGACCTGGTGGCCCGCTTCATGGTGCGCTGCCCCAAGGTCCATGTCTACCTGAAGAGCTTCAGCCGCCCGGTGGACGTGCTGCGCGAGGGCTTCGACATCGCCGTGCGCGTGCGCTTCGGCCCCATCGAGAGCAGCGATCTCATCATGAAACCGCTGGGCATGAGCTGCCAGTGTCTGGTGGCCAGTCCAGCGCTGGTCCGCGGCATCACGCTGCCCGCGGATCCGCATGCCTTGAGCGAATTGCCCACGCTGGCGCTGGGCACCGAACAGCGCGAGTCCCATTGGCGGCTGGACGGGCCGGACGGCGCGCGCATCGTGGTGCCGTTCACGCCGCGCCTGGTGACGGACGACATGCTCGCGCTGAAACAGGCTGCCCTGCGCGGCGTGGGCGTGGTCGCCCTGCCCTTGCTGATGGTCCGCGAGGAACTGGACGCGGGCACCCTGGTGGACGTAGGCGCCCCCTGGCAGCCGGAAGCGGGCAGCGTCCACGCCATCTTCCCGTCGCGCCGCGGCCTGCTGCCCGGCGTGCGGGAGCTGCTGGATTTCCTGAGTTCGGAGTATCAGGACGTGGCCAAGCGCGAACACGACACGCAAGTGCGCCACAAGCTGCCCACCTTGAAGTAGCAGCAGGCTCGCGCAGCGTCCGACGAGTGGGACGCAGAAACCCATTTTTCCTGCCTACCCAGCCGCCCAAGTTGCTCCTAGGATGATTAGCCCCACGTCACCAGGAGCACACCATGAGCGTTCCCGCCAACTTCAATGGCCAGCGCCCCGTCATCGATCCCAACGATGCGGTCATGTTGCTGATCGACCATCAAAGCGGCCTGTTCCAGACGGTCGCCGATATGCCGATGACCGAGCTGCGATCGCTCGCCGGCGCACTGGCTTCCATGGCCACCCTGGCGAAGCTGCCTGTCATCACCACCGCTTCCGTGCCGCAGGGTCCCAACGGCCCGCTGATTCCCGAAATCCATGAGAACGCGCCGCACGCGAAGTACGTCGCGCGCAAAGGCGAAATCAATGCCTGGGACAATCCTGAATTCGTCGCCGCGGTCAAGGCGACCGGCCGCAAGACCCTGATCATTGCCGGCACCATCACCAGCGTCTGCATGGCCTTCCCCGCCATCAGCGCGGTGGCCGAGGGCTACAAGGTCTTCGTGGTGGTCGACGCCTCGGGCACTTATAGCAAGATGGCCCAGGAGATCACCCTGGCGCGCGTGGTGCAGGCCGGCGCCGTGCCCATGGACACGGGCGCCGTGGCAGCCGAACTGCAAAAGACCTGGCACCGCGAAGACGCGGCCAAGTGGGCCGAGGTCTACACCAAGATTTTCCCGCCCTACCAGTTGCTGATCGAAAGCTACAACCGGGCCCAGGAAGTCATCAAGAAGGGCGAAACGCTCGATTCCCAGCGCTGAGCCGCCACCGGATTTTCCTCGCGCGCCGCAGGGCGCGCAATCCTCCCCTTTTGGAGCATGCAATGACCAAGCCCTATGTGAAACTCGACAAGACCCAGGCCGCGGTGCTGCTGGTCGACCACCAGGTGGGCCTGCTGTCCCTGGTCCGGGACTTCCAGCCCGACCAGTTCAAGAACAACGTCCTGGCGCTGGCCGACCTGGCCGAATACTTCAAGCTGCCCACCATCCTGACCACCAGCTTCGAGGACGGCCCCAACGGCCCGCTGGTCAAGGAGCTGAAAGACAAGTTCCCCAAGGCGCCCTACATCGCCCGTCCGGGCAACATCAACGCCTGGGACAACGAAGACTTCGTCAAGGCCGTCAAGGCCACCGGCAAGAAGCAGTTGATCATCGCCGGCGTCGTCACCGAAGTCTGCGTGGCCTTCCCGGCGCTGTCGGCCCTGGAAGAAGGCTTTGACGTGTTCGTCGTCACCGACGCGTCGGGCACCTTCAATGAAGTGACCCGCAACGCCGCCTGGAGCCGCATGGAGCAGGCCGGCGCGCAATTGATGAGCTGGTTTGGCGTGGCTTGCGAGCTGCACCGCGACTGGCGCAACGACATCGAAGGCCTGGGGACGCTGTTCTCCAACCACATCCCCGACTACCGCAACCTGATGGCGGCCTACTCCACCGTCAAGGGCAGCAGGTAAAGTCCGCGCCGGCCGCGTCCAGACGCAGGGCCGGCTGGGCTGGATTTCCACGGCGGCGCGCAACGGGCGCGCCGCCGTTTCATTTCTTGCGGGCGAACGGGTAGGCCTGCTGCGCCAGGAAGGTGCTTGGCATGTCGTTGTCCAGGATCCCGTAGTTCTCGGGCAGGCGCTTGCTCACGCCGCGCACCGCCGTGCCGAACGCGTAATCGATGAACGAGAAATGGGCGGCGTAGTTGCGGTCGATGGCCTCGGTATCCGACGAATGGTGCCAGTGGTGGGAGTCCGGCGTCACGATGATGTAGCGCAGCCAGCCCCAGGGCACCTTCACGTTGGAATGGATCAGCACCGCCTGGAAGCCGACGATGATGATGTAGGCGTCCAGCACCGGCTTGGAGAAACCCAGCGCGAACAGCACGCCCAACACCGCGACCCGGGTGATCAGCAATTCGACGATGTGCAGGCGCGAACCGGCCAGCCAGTCCAAGGTGCGGGTGCTGTGATGCACCGCATGGATGCGCCACAGGAACGGCACCTCGTGGTAGGCGCGGTGCGCCGCGTACTGCACCAGATCCGCCACCAGCACGGCCAGGAATAATTCCACCAGATACGGCAGCGACACGATCGCCTGTTGCAGGGGCTCGTAGGCCGCCCAGGAAAACAGCCGGTGCACGAAGAAATTGATGCACAGCAGCACCGCCCCCACCGACAGGTGGTTGAACAGGAAGTGCTTCATGTCCACCTGCCATTCGCCGCGGAACACCGGCTGGCCCGGGTACAGGGGGAACAGTTTCTCGAAAATGATGAACACGGTGCTGGACGCCAGCAGGTCCAGGATGAACCAATCCAGCCCCACATAGGGATGATTGCCCGTATTGGACGTGGTCACCACCACGTTGCTGCCCCCCGCCGCGACCGCGCCGCACACCAGCAGGAAGGCCGCAATGTTCAGCCAGCGCTGGCGGCCCAGCACGGTGTTGGTCAGGGCTATCGTGCCGGACGCCAGCAGCGCCCCGAACAGCAGCGCGCGCATGGCGTCCACGTTGTAGAAGCTGCGCAGCTCCGGCGTGGTCAGGTAGGCCGGGAAATGGAACGCCAGCACGCCCAGCACCGACAGGATGGCCAGGAACAGCGCGATCACGCCGCTGATCATGCCCGTGCCCGGGCGGATCCTCCCGTCCTGCTTGAAAAGCTGTAAGACCTGTCGAAGGAAGGACGCGCGCTGATTCATTTCATCTTGATGGCAGACCACGGGGAAGCGAGTGTATCGCCGGGGACGGATCCGCATGTAAGCAAAGGTGATCAGCCGCGACAGAATCAGTGCGACCCGGGCTTGCGCGGCATCAATCCGCCGCCTGGCCGCGGCCGCCCGGGCGGTTGACAACGGCGCGGGGTTGGCGTGTCATGGAATCGAAAGCTCTATGGATCATCAGGTTCCCCGGTTTCCCGCAGTGCCCATCAACCGGTTCTTTAAAGAGGCCCCTATGTTCCCTGAATACCGCCACCTCATTACCCAACTGAAATCCGAAAACGCGCATTTCTCCGCGCTGTTCCAGCGTCACAATGACCTGGACCAGGAAATCAAGAACATGGAGGCCGGTATCCAGCCGGCGTCGGGCAATGAGGTCGAAGTGCTCAAGAAAGAAAAACTGCACCTGAAGGACAAGCTGTACGGCATCCTGCGCGCTGCCGACCAGGGCGGCAGCTGAAGGTACCGCATCGCCTTGCGGCGGCATCGGACCACGCCGGTTCCGTGCCGCCATCGCCGGCCCTGCCCTGGCTGCCGGAATATGCGTCCTAAGTTAGAAAAGCTAAATAAGGATTAGGATAATTAGTTTTCCTAATCTTGCAACCAAGGCTAGTCTGTCGCCCTTCGCTGAAGGGTATCGATGACCACCGCCTACATTCCCGGATTCCTGCTCGGCCTGAGCCTCATCATGACGATCGGCGCGCAGAACGCCTTCGTCCTGCGCCAGGGACTGCGCCAGGAACATGTCTTTGCCGTCTGCCTGGCCTGCGCCCTGTCGGACGCCATCCTGATCAGCATCGGCGTGGCGGGCTTCGGGCTGGCGGTCGGCGCCCTGCCCTGGCTGGAATCCGCCCTGCGCTACGGCGGCGCGCTATTCCTCTTCGCCTACGCGGCGCGCAGCCTGATATCGGCGCTGCGCGTCCGCCACGACAGCCTGACCCCGTCGGCCACCCGGACCGCGGGACGCGCCGCCGCGCTGGCCACCTGCCTGGCCCTGACCTGGCTCAATCCGCACGTGTACTTGGACACCGTGGTGCTGCTGGGCTCGGTCTCCAGCCAGTACGACGGCCACAAGACCGCCTTCGCGCTGGGCGCGATCTCGGCCTCGTTCGCCTTCTTTTTTGCCCTGGGTTATGGCGCGCGCCTGCTGCGGCCGGTCTTCGCCAATCCCAATGCGTGGCGGGTGCTGGACGGCTGCGTCGCCGCGGCCATGTTCGCCATCGGACTGAAGCTGGTGCTCTGAGCGCTTGGGCCGCAGCCCCTGGCGCAGCCTAGCGGCTCTTGCCGGACCCGGCGGACGCGTTCACGTAGTCCTTCACCGTGCGGTCCTTGTTGAAGATCACCGTCAGCGTCTGCTGGTTGTCCATCGCGCCGTAGGCGCTGTTGTTGAAATAGAACCAGGTGGCCGTCGTCAGCCCTTCGCGAGTGACGCTTTGGGACCGGGGCGGGCCGAAGTCACGGACCATCTCGTCGTAGGTGGTGACGTTGAGCTTGATGGCCGCCACCTTCGATTCGGTCAGCAGGTCGCCGGAACTGCTGGCGCAGCCCGTCACGATGGCGGCCGCGAAAAGCAATGATGTTCTCATTCTGTATTCCCTCTCAGGCCTCGTGCAGGTCTTCGACCCCGTCCAGGTAGATCCGGGCCAGCCCCTGCGCGATCGATTCCTTGATCTGTTCGGTGCGCTTGGAAATATGGCTGCGCAGGTTCTGCTGTGCCGCGGCCAGGTCGCCGGCACGCAGGGCCGCCAGTATCGCCGCATGCTCGGCCTGGGTCTTGTCGCGCCCGATGCGCTCCATGTTGATCCAACGGATGAAGCGGATGCGTTCGTTCACGTTGTGCAGCACCCGCTGCAATTCCAGGTTGCCCGACATCTCCGCCAGCATCTGGTGGAAGGTTTCGTCCAGGTGCACGAGTTCCGTGACCGGCAAGTCCGGCGACTTGCTGCGGCTGTCCGCCAGGAAAGCCTCCAGCGCATCCAGCTTCTGCGGGCTGGCGCGCTCGAAGGCCAGCTGCAGACAGGCGATCTCGAGGACCTCGCGGGTCTCGTAGAGATCGATCATTTCCTTGAGGTTCAGCTGACGCCGCACATAGCCGCGTCCGGCTTCCTCCAGGAAACCGTCGCGCGCCAGCAGATGCAAGGCCTCGCGCACCGGCGTGCGGCTGACGCCCAGGCGTTCGGCCAGGGCCACCTCGTTGAGGCGTTCGCCGGGTTTGATTTCATAGGAAATCACCATCTCGCGCAGCTTCTCCAGCACGTGCGAGAAAGCGCGTCGACCTTTTTCCGCCGGTTCCATGCTTGTCATGTTCATTGTTTTCGTCTTGGGCTGCGGACGCCTGCGCCGGCCGCCGGGCATCATGGCGGGAGACGGCGCGGCGGCGAGCGGATCACGTTCGCCGCGGCTGCGAATTCGGCCTCGATCAGAGGGTGCAAGCGATCATGATTGTAATAGCTCCAGACGCGTCGCGCGCCGGCGGCCCGGCGGGCCGCCGGCCTCATTCAGGAAGGCGTCGCGAAGTTGGCGCGGCCTACCGCCACCAGCTTGTCGGCATCGTCTCGCACCTCCACATCCGACACGCATATGCTCTTGCCCATGCGCAGCACCCGGCCCACCGCGCGCAGGCTGGTGTTGGTGGCCGGACGCAGATAGTCTGTGCGGAAGTTGATGGTCGCCAGCGGCTTGCCCAGCATCATCATCAGCACGTACTGGCCGACCGCGTCTATCATCGCCGCGATCACGCCGCCATGGAATTGCCCGCTGCCCGCCATGCGCTCGAACTCCGGACGCAGCTTCATCTGCATCACGATCTCCTGCCTGTCGTAGTCGGCGGACAGCACGGTAAGCCCCATGAAACTGTTGAAGGGGGCCTTCTGCAGACGCTGCTGCATTTCTTCGATCGTCATCACTTCGCTCATGGCATCACCACCACTTTGCCCATGACTTCGCGGTCCTCGATCAGGCGCAGCGCCTCGCCCGCCTCGTCCAGGCTCAGCACGCGGTCCACCGGGACCTGCATCTTTCCCGACTGCACCAGCGCCAGCAAGGCATCCAGGTCCTCGCGCATCCAGCCGTTGGAGCCACGGATGTTCAGCTCGAAGGTCCAGATGAAGCGCAGGTCGGTCTGCGGGTCGTAGCCCGCGGTCGCGCCGCAGGTCAGCAGGCGGCCGCCGCGCCGCAGGCAGCGCATGGACTTGACCCAGGTATCGCCGCCGGTGAAATTCACCGCGACGTCGACGCCGCCATCGAACTTGCGTCGATGCGGCTTGCCATAGAGTTCGTAGACCACGCGGGCGAAGTCGGCTTCCGAATAGTTGATGACATGGTCCGCGCCCAGTTCACGCAGGCGCTGCATCTTGGCCTCGCTGCTGGCGCAGGCGACGACCTCGGCGCCCGCGATCTTCGCCAACATCACGCAGCCCACGCCCACGCCGCCGCTGGCGCCCAGCACCAGGACTTTTTCCCCGGCCTGGACCTGGCCTATCGTGTGCATCATCCGGTAGGCCGTGCCGAAGGCCACCGGCAACGCGGCGGCCTGCTCATAGCTCACGCCGTCCGGGATGCGGATCAACTGGTGCGCGCGCGCCTTGCACAATTCGGCCAGGCCGCCATGGACGGTTTCTCCCATCAGGCCGCCCTCGGCCCGGTTGATGGGATCGACCAGCACGCGGTCGCCGGCCGCCCAGCCCTCGACGCCCGGACCGACCTCGACGATCTCGCCCGCCACGTCCAGGCCCATGATCACCGGGAAATCGAGCTTGATGCCGGGCATGCCCCGGCGCGTGAACACGTCGTGATAGTTGATCGAAGTCGCCTTGACCCGCAGGATCACGTCGCCCTCGCCCGCCTTCGGATCGGGGAACGCGGGATCATATTGCATGACGTCCGGACCGCCATGTCCGTGTATGACTACTGCCTTCATGGATGCTCCTTGCTCTGATTGAGGATGGGTGGGTTGAACATCAGCTCGGCGGCCAGCAGCGCGGCCGCCTTGCGGTTGACCTTGCCCGTGCTGCTGACCGGCATCTCATCGACGAAACGCACCGCCCGCGGGTGCAGGTAGGCTGGCCCATGGGCCAGCGCGTGCTCCTTGACCGCCTGTTCGGACAGCGCCGCGTCGGGACGCAGCACCACCAGCGCGACGGGTTTCATGCCCTTGAGCGCGTCGGGCAGCGGCACGACGCAAGCCTGGAAGATGGCGGGATGACGTTCCAGCATCTTCTCGACCTCTCCCGGATAGATGTTCTCGCCGCCGCACACGAACATGTCGTCGGCCCGGCCCACGAAGTAATGGAAGCCGTTCTCGTCGCGACGCATCACGTCGCCGGTGATGTAAAAGCCGTCCTCCGTCATGGCCGCCGCGGATTGCTCCGGCAAGCCGTGGTAGCCCAGCATCAGGGCTTCGGAGCGAACCTGCAGCACGCCTGCGGCGGCGTCGATGTTGTCGCCATCGACCAGCCTGGACTGCACCGCCGGGTGCGGATACCCCACGGACAACACCGGCGGCGCCAGCCCTTCGGGATGCGGGCCGAACACCAGCGCACCGGTTTCGGTCGCACCGTAGCCGTTGCCGATGGCGGCGCGCGGGAACATGTCGCGTGCGCTGTCGGCGATGCGCTGCGTGAGCGGCTCCGAACCCAGCCGCACCATGGCCACCGAGGACCGGTTCGTCTGCGCCACCAGCGCCGACTCACGGGCCAGCAACGCAATCATGGTGGGTATCGCGGTCAGCCAGGTGCAGCGATAGCCCTGTATCGCGTCCAGATAGCCGGCCGGCTCGAACTGGGGCATCAGCACCAGGCTGCCTTGGCCAGCAAGCGCGAGCTTGACGGTATTGAGCGCATTCATGTGGTACAGGGGCGCCGCCACCAGGAAGCGGTGACGGGAATAGTCAGTGGCGGCAACACGCTGGCGCACCGTCCAGAGATAGCCCGCGTGCGACAGCATCACGCCTTTGGGACGGCCGGTGGAGCCGGACGTGTAAAGAAACAAGGCGGCCTGCCCTGGTACGGCGGGCTCCGCCTCCCATGGCCCTGGCGACAGGAACGCGGCATAGCCGCCCGGGCCGTCCGCCCCGAACTCGACCACCGGCAACTGCGCCGGACAGACTCCGCGCCGCGCCCGGTCGCAGAACACCAGGCCGGCGCCACAGTCCTGCAGGATGAAGTCGATGCCTGCGGCGGGCAACCGGTGATTTACCGGCACCGCGACCAGGCCGGCCCGCATGATCCCCAGATAGGCGGCCAGGAACTCCATGCGATTGGCCGACAGGATCGCGACGCGGGCGCCCGGATCCAGGCCGCGCGCCCGCAACCCGCGAGCGACGCCGTCCGCCTGCGCATCAAGTTCGCCAAAGGTATAGACGCGCGGCCCCGGCTCGCCGCCCAGGTCGATCAGGGCGACAGCGCCCGCCTCGCGCGCCGGCGAAAACAACGAACCCAGGTTTGCGGATGCAGCCATCATGCATCCTTCCAGCCCGTCAGCCCCTCCACCGCCTGCCGCGTGATCTCCTGGGAGTGGCGCAGCGTGCCCTCGCGCCAGACCTGGTCCACCGGACAGAACGAGTCCAGCAGATCCGCGCGCAGCATTTCGTAGCGCTCGCTGACCGGGTCCGCCTTGAATTTCAACCACAGGTCCAGGCGCAGCAGGCGGCGCATATGCCAGCCGCGCGTGCCGAACTCGATCACGGCGCCGCACATCGGCACGTCGCCCAGGAAGGACTGCACGCCATAGAACAACAGGCCCTGATAGTTCGGACGCGACTTGCCGTGCGGCCGCTGGCCGACGATGCGCTCCCTGCCCCACCACTGCACGGCCCGATCATGCAGGGGCCCGCCTTCTTCGTTGAAGCACAGGAAGAACGGTTCGCCGTATCCGCCTATGCCCGTGTGCCAGTCGATCAAGGCAACCTTGCTCGCGCCGGCAAGGTGGTCGCCGACGATGCGCTCCAGCGTCAGGTTGGACCACTCCCGCCCATTGCCGCCATAGTTCAGGCCGTCTGGATGGGAATACTGGCCGCGCGCCAGCGTGTCATACAGACGGTCCTCGCCATGGCTGGCCGCGAAATCCTCCATGGCCTGCTGAGCGGCCGCCACGTCCGCGCGGCTCCATTCATCGCGCAGCAGCAGCGGATGCAGCAGCGCATAGTCGGGATTGGCGGGCGGCGCCGCATCGTGCCCGATGAAATTGCGGTTCAGGTCTACATTGTTTTCGGTGGTGCGGCTCAGGTGCGCGAAGCCCCAGGGGTTGATGGCATGCACCATGACCACCGCCACGTCCGGGTCCAGCGCCGCGGGACCGCCGCCCAGCATCCACGCGATCTGCGCCGCCGAACCGAAGAAGCCCTCGAGTCCGTGGGTGCCGCTGACCACCAGCAGGCGGCGCGGCGCATCGGCGCGGCCGAAGCAGGCCACGTCGGTCACCAGCGCCGCGCCGCCTGGCGTCCTGGCGCCGGCGTGCGGATATTCCGCCAGGCGCCCTCCCGCCCCCACGGCCGCCGCCCGGAACTTGTCGCGCGCGCGGCCGTAGTCGAGCGCATAGCATTGATGGAATTCCATGGATGAGCTCTCCTGTCTGCTATTCGGCTTGCACGGTGGCCGAGGTCGACTTGTCCCAGAACACCAGCTTGCGGTGCAGGTATCGGATCAGGTTGGTGCCGGTCAAGCCGATGAACACCAGGCTGAACAGGCAGGCGAACATGGTGGCGACGTCCATGTTGACCGAGGCCGACTGGATCAGGTAGCCCAGCCCCTTGCTGGACGAAATGAACTCCGACACCACCGCGCCGATCAGGCTCAGGACGACCGATATCTGCAAGCCGGCGAAGATGTGGCCCGACGCGGCGGGCAGCTTGACGTGGAAAAAAACATGGGCGCGCGAAGCGCCGAAGGCCTTCATCAGATCCAGCATGGCGGGATCGGCCTGGCGGATACCGACCACCGTGTTGATGAACATCGGGAAAAAGCTCATCAAGGCCACCATCACGACCTTGGAGGCCATCCCGAAACCGAACCAGACCAGCAGCAAGGGCGCGATCGCCACTTTCGGCGTGGACTGCAGGGCGATGATGTAGGGATAGATGAACTGCTCGAAGGTCTCGGACTCGGCCAGTATGGTTCCCACCACCAGGGCCAGCCCGCAACCTATCAGGTAGCCGTACACGGTGCTTTGCAGCGTGAACAGGAAGTGCGGCCAGTACTGGCCGTCGATGTAGCCGGTCTTGAGCGCATGCAGCACGGATTCCGGCGTGGGCAACAGGTAGTTGGGTACGGAGAACACCCGGATGCTGACGAACCACAGGATCACCAGCAGCACGCCGGTGATCAAGGGATAGAGTATGGACTTGATGGATCGGGACACGAACGCCTCCGCTAGTCGAACTTCACCAACTGATCGAACAGTTCCCGCAATTCGGCGCACAGGCGCGTGAACTCGGGGTCGTTGAGCGTCGCCAGCGTCCGCGGCCGCGGCAGGTCCACCGCGACTTCCCGGATGATGCGGCCGGGACGCGCCGACATCACCACGATCCGGTCCGACAGGAACACGGCTTCGGCGATGCTGTGCGTGATGAACAGGGCTGATTTGCGCGTGGCCATCCAGATGCGCTGCAGTTCGATGCTCATGCGGTCGCGGGTCATCGTGTCCAGCGCCGAGAACGGCTCGTCCATCAGCAGCAGCGCCGGATCGTGGACCAGGCCGCGCGCGATGCCGACCCGCTGCTGCATGCCGCCCGAGAGCTCGCTGGGATAATTGTTCGCGAACTTCTCCAGTCCCACCAGGCGCAGCAGTTCCAGCGCCCGGGCGGTGCCGGCTTCGACGTCCTTGCGCAAGGCGCGGATCGGCACCAACACGTTGTCCAGCACGGTTTTCCAGGGCAGCAGCGTAGGCTGCTGGAAGACGATGCCCACGTCGCCACGCGGCTTGTCGATGGGCGTGCCGTTGAGCAGGGCCTTGCCGCTGGAAGTTGTCAGCAAGCCGCTGAACACCTTGACCAGCGTGGATTTGCCGCAGCCTGACGGACCCAGCACCGAAACGAATTCGCCGGCCCCTAGTTGCAGCGACAGGTTGTCGACAGCGGTGATCGGCCCCTTGCTGCTACGGTAGACCACGCTCACATTGTCGGCGGTCAGCAGGGGACGGCCGGCGCCGCCCGAGCGCGCTGGCGACCGCCCGCCTTCGACCAGGGATAGGTTCAGGGAGTTCATAGGGGTTCCGGCTCGCGTCTACTTGAGCTGCTTGGCCGCAGCCACCACGGCCGCGGCGTCGAAGTCGTTGATGTCCTTGACGAACTGGTTGGTGTAGAGCGGCTTGACGTCCACATTCCCGGTGCTCAGCTGTCCGCCTTCATGCAGTACCTCGACATAGTCCTTCCAGGACTGCTCGGTGTAGTAGCCCATTTTCCCGGCGCCCTGCTCCGGCAGCATGGTGGCCAGACGCACCTTCAGGATCTGCACGGCGTCCGCCAGCTTTTTCTCCTCGGTCCCCTCGGCCGGCTTGGTGGCCGGATACAGGGTCCAGAAGTTCTTCACGCAGGCTTCCGGATTGGCGTTGCAGGCGACCACGCCGCGGGCGGCGGCGCGCGCAAAGGCGACCACCAGTTCCGGCCGGTCGCGCAAGGTGTCTTCATGCGCGATCCAGCCGCTGGAGAACAGTTCGCGATAGTTCTGGCCCATGGGCAGGCGGCGCAGCTCGACGCCCATCTGCTCGATCTGCACGTGGAAGGTATCGAACAGGTTCAGCGCCTGCACCTTATCGTCGCTGATCGCGCGCAGCGCCGTCGCGCCCACGCCCACGGGCACGAACTCGTAGTCGCGCTGCAGTTCCAGGCCGATCTTCTTCATCATCGCCTTGGTGACCGCCAGATTGCCCCAGGACATGGCGCCCACGCCTATCTTCTTGCCTTTCAGGTCGGCAAGGGACTGGACTGGACTGTTCTTGGTGACCACGACATCGAACGGCGACAGGTAGATGCCGTTGTAGAACATCTTGACCGGCAGGGGATCGCGGCCCGGCTGGCGCGAGATCACCAGCGGATCCGGCGTGATCCAGCCAAAAGTGATGTGCTTCTGCGTGACCTGCGGCAACATCACCGCGGCCCCCTGGAAGAAGGTCGCCTGGACGTCCAGGCCCGCTTCCTTGAAGTAGCCCATGCCCACCGCCATCAGCGTCGGCGCGTTGGATAGCGAAATGTTGGTGCCGTAGGCGAAAGTGACCTTCTCCGCCGCGTTCGCCGCGGCGCCGGCGACGCTCAGCGCCACGGCTGCGGCTCCTGCCAGGATCCCCCGCCGAACGCGGCGCTTCGGATTTGCGATACCTATCATGCTGCTGCTCCTGTTATTGAAGTACTAGCTGGATATCGGTACTGCGGCTGCCTGCCGGTTCAATGCCCCGCTCAATCCAAGGGGAAGACCGCGCCGGCGCCGGCGCAGAAAATGAGGCTTGCGCCGCCCGCATGTTCGGCTGCCACCAGCAGTTGATCGCTGGCGCGGCGGTAGGGAACCCGATTGGCCTCGAGCACGGCGCCAGTGCGGGACAAGTCGGCTACTTCCACGGCCAGCGCCGCCGGGCGCGGCAGGGCGGGAATCTCGCATCCGGGCAGACGCGTTTGCAGGGCGTCGCGGCCTGCCAGGCCCAGGCATCCCGAACGCAATCGGAACCAGGCCTCGCCCCGCCGCCGCACGCAGGCCACGCCCAGATAACGCTCATAGCGCGCCGCCGCCTCGTCCAGGTCCTCGACAGCGATAATGGCCGCCGCCAACGCGCGAGCGCCATTGGGATGGCGCAGGTGGCGCTCCTGCCAAAGCAATTCGGGGGTCTCGTGACGCAGGGTCAGGATCAGGCCTTCGGGCATGGCGCCGCGCGGCGTGCGCACCTGGCTGAACCGCGCCAGTTCGGGCCCTTGCTGCGTTCCTATGTAGCGTTGCAGCACGCCGGGCTCGGCCTCGAAGCCGGCCTCGCGCAACGCCGCGATGCGCTGCTCGGGCTGGGTGGTATCGAAGGCGATGATGTGCATGCCCGCATAGCGGGCCAGGCCGTCGGGTATGCCGCGCAGGTCCAGCGCCGGGTCCACCACCGCCACCAATTCGATGTAGCCCTGGCCGAGCATGGCGCAACGGTTGGCGATGCCGGCCTTGACCACCTCGCGCGTGACGGCGTGCGTGCCGGAATGCTGCGACAACGGCGTCAGCTGGAAGCCCAGCCTTTCATACAAAGCGGCCGCCGCCCCCATGTCGTGCGCGTACAGCCCCACGTGATCCAGGCCGACGGGATCCGGGCCTGCCGATTCCGCGTTCGCCCCGATGCGGGCGCCGTGGAGCTGCGTCATGGATATTCCTTCTTCTCTCTGGATGGGCTACGACCAACTCGGGAAGGCAAGAAGCGGCGCAGGCAGGCCCGACTTCTGTTCACATCAATGCATACATTGATATATACATCAGTGCATATTCAAACGGCAATCGTTTTGCGGCCTGGTGGCATGAGGGATTTCACGGGGTCGCGAGGGCGTGCACAGCCCCTGCCGCGAGGCGTCATCGGCCTGGCGGATCGACTTCGGCGATGGGTTCCAGCCGCTGGCGAACGCTCAGCCCGCCCCGCCCCGCTGTGCCATGTATGCGTGCCGGAAGTAATCCCGCACCACCTGCATCGCGGGCGAGATTTCCGCGCCGCGGCGCCAGGCCAGCCCCACATTCATGGGCGGAATCGGGTCCTTGAGCTGGACCGTTTCAATGCGCCGGCCTTCCAGCGACCAGGGCCGGTAGACCATGTCCGACAGCAGGGCCACGCCGCTGCCGTTGGCCACCATGCTGCGCACCGCTTCGACCGATGAGGTCCGCAGCCGCACGTCGGGCTTGAACGGCGTTTCGTTCCAGTAGCGCAAGGCGGTGTAGGCCGCCTCGTCCACGGTCAGCATGATGAAGGGCTCGCGCGAAACGTCCTCCAGGGTCACGGCGTCCGCCGCCAGCAAGGGATGCCTGGCCGGCAGCCACAGGCGCCTAGGCGAGCCGAAAAAGTGCTCCACCGCCAGGTCCGGGTTGGCGACGTTGGAGGTCAGCAGCACCGCCATGTCATAGCGGTTCGCGATCAGGCCTTCCTCGATGGCGCTGCGGTTCAGTTCGTGCAGCTGGATGTCCAGGCGCGGATACAGCTGCGACAGCCGCTGCAGGTGATACGGCAGGAAATAGCCGATCACCGTATAGGAGGCCGCCAGCAGCAGGCGGCCTGAAACCTCTTCCGCCGCCGCCGGCATGCGCAGGGCTTCGTCGACCGAGGACAGGATGTTGTAGGCGTGGTTAAGGAAGGTGCGGCCGCTGTGGGTCAGCGTCACGCCGTGCGCGCCGCGCAGGAACAGCGCCGTGCCCACGGTGTCCTCCAGTTCGCGGATGGCGCTGGTGATGGCCGACTGCGAGATGGCCAGCTGGATGGCCGCCTGGGAAATCTGGCCGAGTTCGGCCGCCGCGATGAAGTATTTGAGCTGGCGTAGGGTAATCGACATGTCGTGGCTTATCTATTAAATCGATATCTATCATTCAGGATATCTGCATATTCTTTCCGCGACTCGATCGATGAAATCAGGGATATCCCTTATTTTTCATAGGAAATCGCTCCCGGCGCACGAAATCATTCATCAAGGAATTATCTGAAATTCAGATATCGATGGATCTATAAAAAGATCTTTTTATCCCTTGCCGGCTTGGCTAATGTTCACGTCACACGCCGCGTCGAATGCGGCGAGCGACACGAAGGAGCCACCCGCAATGAGCAAGCGCAGCATCGACCTCAACTCGGACATGGGGGAAGGATTCGGCCCGTGGACCATCGGGGACGGCGTGGACGACGCGATCATGCCCTTGATCAGTTCGGCCAATATCGCCACGGGATTCCATGCCGGCGACCCGCGGATCATGAACCGCACGGTGTTGCAGGCTCGTGAACATGGCGTCTGTATCGGCGCCCATCCCGGCTTTCGCGACCTGGTGGGTTTCGGCCGGCGGGACATGCGCGAAAGCGCCGAAGCGCTGGTGCACGACATCGTCTATCAACTGGGCGCCCTGCGCGAGTTCGCCCGGCTGCACGGACTGCGCCTGCAGCACGTAAAGCCCCATGGCGCTTTGTACATGCAGGCCGCCCGCGACGAAACCCTGTCGCGGCGCCTGATCGAAACGCTGCAGGAACTGGAGCCCACGCTGGCGCTGTACTGCATGGAAAGCTCGGTCACCTACCGCCTGGCGCGCGAACTGAACCAGCCCGTGGTGCGCGAGTTCTACGCCGACCGCGACTACGACGCCAGCGGTTCCATCGTCTTCACCCGCTATACCCAGCCGCTGGACCCCGTCCAGGTCGCCGAAAAAGTGCTGCGCGCCTGCACCGAGGGGCGCGTGCGCACGGTCGAAGGCCGTGACATCGCCATCGACTTCGACTCCGTCTGCATCCACAGCGACACGCCGGGCGCCCTGTCCCTGGTGCGCGCCACCCGCGAAAAGCTGGAGGCCCATGGCATCCGGATCGCGCCTCCCAGCGTGACCGGCCCCTGAACCGCCTGCCGGCCCGAACAACATCCCAAGGAGAAAACCATGCCGTTGCACGATATTCCCAGCCCTCTGCCCGGAACCTTCTATCGCCGTCCCAGCCCCGGCGCAGCCGCCTTCGTGGAGCCAGGCGCCACGGTGGCCGCCGGCGCCGTGATTGGCATCGTCGAGGTCATGAAGCAGTTCAACCAGATCGAAACGCCCACCGGCGGCGTCGTGGCGGAGATCCTGGTGCAAGACGGCGACCCGGTGGAAGCCGGGCAGCCCCTGTTGCGCATCGAGGGATAGGCCGCGCCATGTCCGATATCAACCACCCCTACCGCCCCCGCAGGATCCACAAGGTGCTGGTGGCCAACCGCGGCGAAATCGCGCTGCGCGTCATCCGCGCCGCCCGCGAACTGGGCATGCGCACCGTGGCCGTGTACAGCGAAGCGGACCGCGACGCGCTGGCCACGCGCATGGCGGACGAAGCCGTGCTCATCGGCCCCTCGCACGCGACGCGCAGCTATCTGAATACCGAAGCGCTGTTGGAGGCCGCGCGCAGCACCGGCGTCCACGCGGTGCATCCCGGCTACGGCTTCCTGTCGGAAAACGCAGCGTTCGCGCAGGCCGTGAGCGACGCCGGCCTGATCTTCGTCGGGCCCGATGCCGCCACCATCCGCACCATGGGCGACAAGGCCGCGGCGCGCGCCTGCGCCCAGGCGGCCGGCGTGCCGACGGTGCCCGGCAGCGCGGGCGTGCTGTCTTCGCTGGACGAGGCCCTGACCCATGCCGCGCTTATTGGCTACCCGCTGATGATCAAGGCGGCCGCCGGCGGCGGCGGGCGTGGCATCCGCGTGGTGCGCGACGAAGCCGAGCTGCGCACACAGATGCCGCAGGCCCAGGCCGAGGCGCAGGCGGCCTTCGGCGAAGCCGGCGTGTACCTGGAACGCTACCTGCCGCGCGCGCGGCACATCGAAGTGCAGGTCCTGGGCGATGGCAGCAGCGCCGTGCACCTGTACGAACGCGAATGTTCGCTGCAGCGGCGCCGGCAGAAAGTCCTGGAAGAAGCGCCCTCGCCGGCCCTGAACCCCGCCACCCGGCAGAAGCTTTGCGAATCGGCGGCGCAACTGGCGCGCTCGGTCGGCTACCGGGGCGCGGGCACGCTGGAATACCTGTACGACGACAGCCGCGGCGCGGGCGAGTTCTTCTTCATCGAAATGAATACCCGCATCCAGGTCGAACACCCCATCACGGAAGCCATCACCGGCGTGGACCTGGTGCGCGAAATGCTGCGCATCGCCGACGGCGAGCCGCTGCGCTTGCGCCAGCAGGACATCGCCATCCGCGGCGCCGCCATCGAATGCCGCCTGAACGCCGAAGACCCCACGCGCAACTTCGCGCCCAGCCCGGGCCGGGTGGAACACGTGCGTTGGCCCGGCGGGCCCGGCGTGCGCGTGGACTCGATGCTGTACCCCGGCTGCGCCGTGCCGCCCTACTATGACTCGCTGCTGGCCAAGCTGATCGTCTGGGACGAAAGCCGCGCCGCGGCGCTGGCGCGCATGGCGCGCGCGCTCGATGAAGTCGAACTGACGGGCGTGCATTCGACGCTGGCCCTGCACCGCGAGCTGCTGCAGGATGCCGACGTGCTGGCCGGCCGCTACCACACCAACTATCTTGAAGCCTGGATGCAAAAGGATCGGGAGGAACGGCAATGAGCCTGCGCTACACCCACGGCGGCGACGAGTTCATCTTCGTCGAGATCAGCGAAGACATGTCGCTGGAATCCTTTTTCAAGGGCATGGCGATCACGCGGGCGCTGCGCGAGCGCGCGGTCGACGGCGTGACCGAGATCTGCCCGGCCAACGCCTCCTACCAAGTGCGTTACGACCCCGACCGCATCGCCCCGGACGCGCTGCTGGCCTTGCTGCGCGAACTGGAGGCAGGCATGGACCTCGCCAACCTGACGCTGGCGACCCGCATCATCGAAGTGCCTGTGTACTACAACGATCCCTGGACCCACGAGACCCTGATGCGGTTTCGCGAAAGGCACCAGGATCCGGAATCCACGGACCTGGAATACGCGGCCCGCATCAACGGCCACGATTCGGTGCAGGCGTTCATCGACGCCCATTCCGGATCGCCTTGGTTCGTGTCCATGGTCGGTTTCGTCGCCGGACTGCCCTTCATGTTCCAGATGGTGGAGCGCGAACGCCAGCTACAGGTCCCGAAGTACCTGCGTCCCCGTACCGACACGCCCAAGCACACGGTAGGGCACGGCGGCTGCTTCGGCTGCATCTACTCCGTGCGCGGCGCGGGCGGCTACCAGATGTTCGGCGTCACGCCCGCGCCCATCTTCGAACCTGCCCAGCGCCAGGCGCATCTGCGCGATTCCATGGTGTTCTTCCGCCCCGGCGACATCGTGAAGTTCAAGCCCATCACCCGCGACGAATACGACCAGGCCGCGGCACAGGTCGAAGCCGGCAGCTTCGAGCTGCGCATCCGACCCGTGTCGTTCTCGCTGGCCGAGTTCCAGCGCGCGCCCGATACCTGCAATGCCCAACTGCTGGAGACGCTCCATGCCTAACGATCCCATCATCGAAGTCATCAAGCCCGGCCTGGCCACTTCGGTGCAGGACACGGGCCGACTAGGCTACTACCACCTGGGCATTCCACCGTCCGGCGCGCTCGACCAGTACGCGTTGGCGGCCGCCAATCTGCTGGTGGGCAACGCCGCCGACGACGCGGTGCTGGAATGCACCCTGCTCGGCCCTGAACTGCTGTTCCACCGCGCCGCCGTGATCGCCGTGACGGGCGCCAGCATGATCCCCAAGATCGACGGCGTGGCGCAGGCCTGCAACGTGGCGCTGGCGGTGCAGGCGGGCAGCCGGCTGTCGTTCGACTTCGTGCAGGCTGGCGCTCGCGCCTGCCTGGCGGTGGCCGGCGGCATCGACGTGCCGGTGGTGCTGGGCAGCCGCTCGACCTATGCGCTGGGCGCCATCGGCGGCCACGAAGGCCGCAAGCTGCAGGCTGGCGACCGGCTGGCGGTGGGCCGGGCCTCGATCCGCACGCGCGTGGGCCGCGAGCTGCCCGCCGCGCTGGCCGTCGCCCCGCCCAAGACGCAGACGCTGCGCGTGCTGCCGGGCCTGTACGACCACCGCCTGGAGCCCGAGTCCGCCGCCACCTTCTATGAAGACGCCTGGACCGTGACCTCGGAGGCCGACCGCATCGGCTACCGCTACAAGCAGGGCCGTCCGCTGCGCTTTCGCGGCCGCGAGCAGCCTTTCGGCGCGGGCGCGGACCCGTCGAACATCGTCGACGCCTGCTATCCGATCGGCTCCATCCAGGTGCCCGCGGGCGTGGAACCCATCATCTTGCACCGCGACGCCGTGTCCGGCGGCGGCTACGCGATGATAGGCACGGTCATCAGCGCCGACCTGGACAAGGTCGGCCAGATGCAGCCCAACCAGAGCGCCCATTTCGAGCGGGTGACGCTGGAGCAGGCGGTGGCCGCCAGGCGCGACTACCGCGCCCGCTTCGAGCGGCTGCATCAGGCGCTCAGCGGCTGACCCCCTGGGCGCGGCAAGGCCGCGCCCCACCCCCGGCTTTTCCAGTTTCCCGGCCTTGCCCCATGGCAAGGCCGGTGGGCGACGCGCGCCCGTTCTGCAGTCGAACCGCAATCCGATCCCGCCAGGAGATCCGCCATGGCCAATCTGACCCCACGCAAACCGTCCGATGAGACGGACAACTCGCTGCATGCCGTCGCCGACAGCGACCGCATGCCCCGCTATGCGCTCACCATGGCCTGGTGGGCCGTGTGCAGCGCCGTCTTCTACATCGTCGTCGGCGCCACGCTGGCGCTGAAGTACGGCGCCCGCAACGCCATCATCGGCATGGTGCTGTCCGTGATCAGCTACGGGCTGATCAACGGCGTCATCAGCCGCTACGCCATCCGTACCGGCCTGTCGGTGGCGCTGTTCTCGCGCCGGCTATTCGGCACCTCGGGCGCGGCGCTGGCCACGCTGATCTTCTTCGCCACCGCCATCTACTACGCGGTGTTCGAAGGCGCAGTGATGTCGGTCGCGGCGCATCATCTCTATCCGGCCGTGCCGTACTGGCTGGTGGCGCTGGTGGTGGTCATCTACAGCGTGCTGCTGATCTTCGGCAGCGTGCAGCGCTGGCTGGACAAATTCAACGGCGTGCTGCTGCCGTTCTATCTGCTGGGCCTGTTGCTGGCCGTGGTGATGGCGACGCAGGAATACGGCTACAGCGACGCCTGGCTGTCGTTCGGCCCGCCCGAGGGCCCCGTCCCGGGAGGCTGGTGGGACGCCTTCGTCTACTACATGGGCGTGTGGGTCCTGATGATGTTCACCTTCGACTACGCCCGCTTCGGCAAACGCGAGGACCAGGCGTATCACAGCCGCTACAACTTCGGCATGCCGTTCTACCTGGTCACCTTCCTGCTCAATGGCGTGGCCGGCATCTACCTGGTCAGCACCATCCCCAGCGACGCCGCGCTGTCGGAAGTGTCGGTGGTGCTTGCGCTCCTCAAGCTGATGGGGCTGGGTGGACTGCTGTTCGTCTGGATCACGCAGACCCGCATCAACACGGCCAACTATTACCTGGCCACCATCAACATGCAGGCGTTCTTCGCGCGCTGGCCGGGCATGCGCTGGCCCAAGGCGATGTGGGCGGTCATCGTGGGCGCGGTGACGTATGCGCTGATGCTGCTGGACGTGTTCTCGTACCTGCTGCAAGCCCTGGCCTATCAGGGTATCTTCGTGGTGTCGTGGGTGGCGGTGGCGCTGGTGCACATCCTGGGCAATCAGGAGTCCGCACCGCGCCACGGTGACGGCACGGCATTCAACCGCGCCGGCCTGGCCGGCTGGTTCGCAGGCGCGATCTGCGGCCTCGCGCTGATGCACATGGCAGGTTTCGCTGCGACGCTGGCCGCGCCGGCCAGCTTCGTGGTGTCAGCGCTGGTGTACCGGATCTGCTCCACGGCGGCGGAACGGATGCAGGCGCAAGGCGGCTGATGCCGCGCCCGGGCCGCGCCGCGCGCCGGCGCGTCCCGAAAGCGCCCTGTGTACACTTTCCCCCAGTCCCGAACCTGGTGGAAGGAAGTGAACATGCGTGTGGATTTGGCGGCATTGCGGCCGCAGCTCATACAGATCGCCCAACGCGCCGATACCGGCGACGGCGCGCATGACCTGAGCCATCTGGAACGCGTGTGGAAGGCCGCCAACCGCATGCTGGCGCACCATCCCGAAGCCGACGCCATGACCGTCATGGCCGCCAGTTACCTGCACGACCTGGTCAACCTGCCCAAGAACCATCCCGACCGGGCGCGCGCTTCGACCATGGCCGCCGGCCAGGCCGTGCGCGAACTCCAGGCCATCGGCTATCCGCCAACCCGGCTCGAAAGCGTGCATCACGCGATCGAGGCCCACAGCTACTCCGCCAACATCGGCCCCCGGACCATCGAGGCCCGCATCGTGCAGGATGCCGACCGCCTGGACGCGCTCGGCCCGGTGGGACTGGCCCGCATGTTCCATGTCGGCGGGCTGTTGGGGCGCGCGCTGGCGCACCCCACCGACCCCATGGGTGCGCACCGGCAACTGGACGACGGCGTCTATACGCTGGATCACATCGAATTGAAGCTCGCACGCATCGCGGGAACCATGCAGACGGAAGGCGGCCGCGTGCTTGCGGCCGCCCGGCTGGACTGGATCCGGCGCTTCCGTGACGAGTTTGTGACGGACTGGTCCGCATGACGGCAGGCGGCGGCGCCAGGACTTTTTGGAAACAAGAAGCAAGCGCCGCCAGGGAACGCCGTAGGGCCCGGGGGATTTCCGCCATGGCGCAGATGTGCCCGCTCTGACTATCTTGGATAGCCCAGCCTACCGAGTCAGGAGATCTTCCATGGCACAGCAAACGGACAGCAAGCAGCCCACGCCGGACCCCGCCGAGCGCAACGCTTTTTTTCCTTCGCCCTACTCGCTATCGCAGTTCACTTCGCCCAAGTCGGATCTGTCGGACGCCGATTATCCAGACGCCTATCGCGGTGGCCGCTGGAAGATCCTGATGATCGCGGCCGACGAGCGCTACCTGCTCACGGGCAACGACACTTTCTTCTCGACGGGCAATCATCCGGTCGAGACCCTGCTGCCCATGTACCACCTCGACCAGGCGGGCTTCCAGATCGACATCGCGACGCTGTCGGGCAATCCGGTCAAGTTCGAATGGTGGGCATTCCCCTCTGAAGACACCAAGGTTGCAGCGCTGTACCAGAAGTATGAACAGCAGTTCCGGCAGCCGCAGGTGCTTGCCGACGTCGTCAAGGCGCTGGATCGCGATTCCGACTACCTGGCCGTGTTCATTCCTGGCGGCCATGGCGCGCTGATAGGACTGCCGTCCAGCGCGGACGTCAATGATGCGCTGCAATGGGCGATGCAAAACGACAAGCATGTCATCACGCTGTGCCACGGCCCCGCGGCGCTGCTGGCGACCGGCCTGGACGGCGCGAGTCCGTTCCATGGTTACCGCATCTGCGCCTTCCCCGATGGCATGGACAAACAGACGCCGGACATCGGCTACATGCCCGGCCCCTTGCGCTGGTTCTTTGGAGAAAAGTTGGCGGGACTGGGCATCACCGTCGTCAATACCAAGGTCGATGGGAGCACCCTGCAGGACCGCAAGTTGCTCACGGGCGACAGCCCCTTCGCGGGCAATAATCTTGGAAAGCTTGCGGCGCGGGCCTTGCTGGACGAGGCGGCGGCCATCGAGCACCGCCGGAAGTAGCCCCTCGCACCGAGAACCTGCAGGGTTGGCGGGCGTCCCGGATCCCGGTATGCCCGCCCGCGTGGCATGCGTTTGGCGTTTCAATATGCAATAATAATTCTCATAATCAATTGCAACAACAAAACCCAGGTCCGATGCGCGGAAGGGGATTCGCCATGGCGGCCAACAAATTCGCATTACCGCAGCAATGCATAGAAGGCCTGTACGTCGAACACGGGGGATGGCTGAGAAGCTGGCTGCGGCGCAAGCTGGGTGATGCCGGCACGGCGGCCGATCTTGCGCACGACACATTCGTGCGCGTGCTCTCAAAGGACGCGCTGCCCGAAATGCGCGAGCCGCGCGCGTTCCTGACGACGATCGCTCATGGACTGGTCCTGAACCTGCGCAGGCGCCAGCGCATCGAGCAGGCCTATCTGGAGGCACTCGCGCTCCTGCCCGAACCACAGATGCCGTCGCCCGAAACCCAGGCCATCCTGTTCGAAACCCTGCTCGAAATCGATCGCCTGCTTGACGCCTTGCCCCGGCTGGTGCGGCAAGCATTTCTGCTATCGCAGATCGACGGCAAACGCCAAGGCGAGATCGCGGCGGAACTGGGCATTTCGATTCCCACCGTCAAGCGCCACATCGCCCGGGCGTTGGCCCATTGCTGTTTCACTTGAATCCGGACTCAAGGCCCTCAGGCTCATGAGCCCGTCGCCCCCCCTCGCTCCCGACATCCGCCTCCAGGCCGCGCACTGGCTGGTCGAACTGCAATCCGACCGCGTGGCCGCAGACACTTTCCTGCGCTGGCGGGAGTGGCGCGAGGCGAACCCCGAACACGAGCGCGCCTGGCAACACATCGAGAGCTTCCAGGCCCGGCTGCGCGGCGTGCCGGCGCCTGTGGCTCGCGCGGCGCTCACGGCGCCTGGCTCACCGGCACGGCGCAAGCTCGTCAAGGCGCTGGCGCTGGCCCTGTTTGCCGGCGGCGCGGCGTCGATGCTGGACGAGCAGCGCACCTGGCGGCGCTGGGCCTCCGATAGCCGCACCGCGGCTGGAGTACGCCTGAACCGCAGCCTGCCCGACGGCACGCAAGTGGTGCTCAATGCCGGCACCGCCATTGATATCCAGTTCACGTCGACGGAGCGCGCGCTGCGTCTCATCAACGGCGAGCTTCTGGTCGCCACTGCGCCGGACCCGGCATTGGGCAAGCCTCGCCCCTTCCTCGTGCGCACCGGCCAGGGCAGCATCCGCGCGCTGGGCACGCGCTTTTCCGTACGCGACCTGGACGGACGCAGCAGCGCGGAAAGCCTGGTCGCCGTGTTCGACGGCGCCGTGGAAGTCACACCCGCCAGCGGTGCGCCGGTTCTCCTGCGGGCCGGCGAGCAAGGCACGCTGAGGCGCAATACGGCTGCCGCAACGGGTTCGGCCAACGAGGACATGCTGGCCTGGACGCAAGGCATCATCGTCGCCCAGGATATGCCGCTGCCGGCATTCCTGGCCGAACTCGGGCGCTATCGCCCTGGACGCCTGGCCTGGGATGAAGAGCTTGCCCATATCAAGGTGACGGGCACCTACCCCACCGCCGACACCGACCGCGTCCTGGAGCTACTCGCCGACACCTTGCCCATCTCCGTGAGCTACCTCACGCGCTATTGGGTGACCGTGCGGCCGCGCCCGGCCCGGCCGACCGGAAAATTCCGCAGCGGTTGATCCCTTTTCGTTTTTCGCGGGGCAAGAAGAGTAAGACCACACATTGCCTTCACTCTTGCATCCGGGGAACTCCACATGGGTTTGAACCGCCCGCAACCAACGCCTTCCATTGCAACCGGCAGACGCTTGCGCCTGCATGTCCTAACCAGCATGGCCACACGCGGCCTGCTGGGTTGCGCCGCCATCGCTGCGCTTGCCTTGGCCGTCCCGATCGCGCAGGCGCAGGTTTCGGATGAACAACGGTACTACGACATTCCCGCCGGTCCACTGACCGCCGCACTCAACCGCTACGGCCGCGAATCCGGCCTGATGCTGTCCTTCTCGACCGAACAGACCAGCGGCCTCCTGAGCAAGGGCATCCAGGGCCGCTACACGGCGCACGATGGCTTGCAGGCATTGCTGGCCGATACCGGCCTCGAGGCTGCCGCGCGGCCTAGCGGCGGCTATGTACTGAGGCCTAGCGGCGCCCAGATGCTCTCTCCCGTCGAGGTGTCCGGTACGCACGAGACCGCCACCAGCCCCTTCTACGGCTATGCCGCCACGCGCAGCGCCACCGGCACCAAGACCGACACGCCCTTGATGGAAACGCCGCAGTCCATCACCATCGTCGGCGCCGAGGAAATCGAAACGCTCAAGCCGCAGAACCTGCAGGACGCGCTGGGCTATGTCGCCGGGGTCAACCGCTCGGAAGGGCTCGACCGCACCTCGGACACCTTGATCGTCCGCGGCTTTCAGCTCGATGGCAACGGCAACCAATACCGCGACGGCACCAAGTACACGGTCAATATCTTCAACGGCCAGCAGGAACCCTATGGCCTGGAACGCATCGAAGTTCTCAAAGGCGCATCCTCGGTGCTCTATGGCGCCGCTGCGCCCGGCGGCATCATCAACACCATCAGCAAACGGCCTCCGGCCGCGGCCCTGCGCGAACTAAACGTCGAAACCGGCAGCTTCGACCGCAAGCAGGTATCAGGCGATTTCGGCGGACCGTTGGACGAAGAAGGCGTCTGGTCATACCGGCTTACCTTTCTCGGCCGCGATGCGGACACATTTATCGACCACATTCCGGACCGACGCGCCTACGTGGCGCCCGCATTGACCTGGCGGCCCAGCGCAGCCACGTCCTTGACCTTGCTCGCCGATTATCAGAAGGACAGGACAGGCTATGTCTACGGCCTGCCCGAGAGCGGCACCATCCTGCCCAACCCCAACGGCAAGATTCCCCGCGAACGCTTTACCGGCGAACCCGGCTATGACAAGTTCGACCTGGAACGCTATTCGGCCGGGTATCTGTTCGAACATGCCTTCAACGACCAGGTGAAGCTGCGCAACAGCCTGCGCTACATGCATGCCAGCAACGAATACCGCTCGGTCTGGATCAGCGGCCTGCAGGATGACGGCCGCACGACCGCCTATCGCGGCGCGGCGCCGCGCTGGGATCGTTCAACGGGCGTCGTCTCCGACACATCGCTGCAGTACCAGTCCCGCACAGGTCCGGTGGAACATACCTTCCTCGTCGGTGTCGACTATTCCGTCGCCCACCACGAATCCGAACGCTACCAGCGCGAACTCGGCAACATCGACATCTACGATCCTGTGTATGGCAGCCCGATAGGCAGCATCGAAACGCAAAACCCCTACTCCTGGGAAAGCGATACCAAGCGGCTGGGCCTGTACGTCCAGGATCAGATGAAGATTGCGGACCGCTGGGTCGTGCTGCTCGGCGGACGCCAGGACTGGGTACGGTTCGACTCCAGCAATTTCTTCACCGGAGACAAGACCGCGGACAACGAGAAGAGCAAGGCCTTTACGGGCCGCGCCGGACTGGTCTACCTCGCCCCGAACGGCCTCGCGCCCTTCCTCAGCTACAGCGAGTCCTTCGAGCCGACCGAAGGCAACGACCGCAGCGGCGGCCGCTTCAAGCCCACCACCGGCCAGCAATACGAAGCCGGCCTGCGCTATCAGCCGCCGGGCTCCAGCACCATGGTGTCGGCGGCCGTCTACCAGATCACCCGCAAGAACGTGCTGGTCGCCGATCCCTCCGATCCAACGATGACGTACTCGATACAGGCAGGCGAGGTACGCTCGCGCGGCTTCGAACTGGAAGTCCGTTCGGCCCTGACCCGCAACGTCAACCTCATCGCCGCCTACGCCTATACCGACGCCCGGACCACGCAAGCCAGCCCCTTGCAGCCCGAGCAGGAAGGGCTCCGCGCGCCTGGCGTGCCGTACAACCAGCTCTCGCTCTGGGCCGACTACAGTTTCGGCAGTCTCGGGCTGCCCGGCCTGAAGGCAGGCGCCGGCATGCGTTATGTCGGCAGCACCCGCAGCCAGACCAACGCCGAGGTGCCCGCCTTCACCCTGTTCGACGCCATGATCAGCTACACCACCGGCCCATGGCGCTTGGCGCTCAATGGCACCAATCTTGCGGATAAGACCTATATCGGGAATTGCACCTACGGGTGCTTCTACGGCGAGCCCAGGCGAGTGATCGGGACGGTGAGCTATCGGTGGTAGGCGAACTCAGAACTTCACCGAACAGCGGATGCCTGACGGAATCACATTCCCCTCGTTGGGCACGCGCAGCAGCACGGTGAAGGTGCCGCTGGCGGCGTCCATCACCCGGTCGATCCGCCAGACCTTCGCTTCCAGCGGCTTGTCGGTGATCGCCTGGTTGACGCTGACCTGCGCCTGCGCGTCGGCCTTGATCTGGCCATACAGGCCTTCCGGCATCACTACCCTCACCAGCAAGGGATTGATCTGCGCCAGCTTGACGATCTTGTTGTCATTGACGCGGTCCCCCGGACCGGCGTAGCGCTCGGCGACGACACCATCGAAGGGGCTCTTGATGCTGCGTTCCGCCAGGATTGCCTGCTGCAGCGCCACCTGCAGATGCGCCTGACGGCTGCGCGAGGTCATTTCGTCGTAATCGCCTGCGGGCAGCAACTGGCGCTTGAACAGGTCGGTGTTGCGGTCGACGACGCGGCTCAGGTAGGCCGCTTCGGCGCGGCGCAGTCCCAGCGTGGCCTCGTCGACGCTGGTGTTCAGCTCGGCCACCACCTGGCCTTTCTTGACCACGTCGCCGCGTTGCACCAGCACGCTGCTCAGCACGCCCGCCGAGGCGCTGCCCAACTCGGACACCTGGAAGGGTTCGATCAGGCAGGCCATGGGGGCATGCGGATTGCCGGCCTGCGCCGACAAGGCGGGCTCGGCCAACACCGGCAAACGGGCATCGGGCGGCAAGCCCTGCGCGCCCGCGGCGGCGGTGGCGGCGAGCAGGCAGGCCAACAGGAGCGGGCGGAAACAGCGATGGCGGGTCGTCATGGGATCGGGTCTTTGCATGTCAGTCGCCCTGCCCCGAAAAGGACAGGGAATTCTCCAGTTCTTCATCCGCGGCCACCATCTGGCGGCGCTCGCGGGCCAGTTTTCGTTCGGTGCGGGCCTGCGCGAAGCGCAGCCAGCGGGCCGCCAGCCAGTTGCTGTCCTGCCTGCTTCGTGCGCGCAGCAGCCGAGAGGGAGCGGCCCAGACACCGTTTGCGACGCTGTCCAGCACGGAGTCTTCCAGCGACAGGATGGCTTCGACGTGGCCGGGATCGCCCTGGCGGCCACTACGCCCTTCCAGCTGACGGTCAATGCGGGCGGATTCGTGCCGTTCGGTCAGGATGACGTGCAGGCCGCCGGCTTCGCGCGCGGCCTCGGACAAGGGGATGTCCGTACCCCGGCCAGCCATGTTGGTGGCGATCATGATGCTGCCAAGTTCGCCGGCGCGCGCGATCATGTCGGCCTCGTCGGCGTCCTGCTTGGCGTTGAGCACCACGGCGGGCAGGCCGGCCTGGGCCAGCACCTGCGCCACCTGCTCGGAAGCGGCGACCGAGCGCGTGCCAATCAGGATGGGCACCCCTTGCTGATGCAGGGTGCGCGCGCGGTCGCGCACGGCGGCCCACTTCTGCTCCAACGTGGGGTACACGGCATCCGGCGCATGGCGCCGCCGCGACTTGCGGTGCGTGGGGATGCGGACCACCGGCAGGTCGTAGACGCGGCCCAGCTCGGCGCGGATTTCGGCGGCCGTTCCCGTCATGCCGGACAGCAGCAGATAGTGCTTGAAGAAGCGCTGATAGCTGATGCTCTTGAGGGTGGCGCGCGGTTCGCTCAGTTCCAGCCCCTCTTTGTGTTCCAGCATCTGGTGCAGGCCCTGGCCCCAGGACCGGTCCGGCATCACCCGTCCGGTGAACTCATCCACGACCATGATCTTGCCGTCGCGGATGATGTACTGCTCGTCCAGCCGGTACATATGCAGCACGGTCAAGGCGCTGAGGACCAGTTCTTCGCGCCGGAACGGAATGCTCCACGGAGCCGGCAGCGCGGCGCACAGTCCGCGCAGATGCTCGCGTCCCAGTTCGGTCAGGGTCACTCGGCGTTCGCCGCGGTGCAGGCGGTAGTGCTCCGGCGCCATGCCGCCGGCCAGCTCCATGGCCTGGCGCGTCACCTCGGCGGTATCGTCCTCCTGCACGCCGGAAATGATGAGCGGCGTGCGCGCCTCGTCGACCAGCACGCTGTCCGCCTCGTCGACGATGGCGTAGCACAGGCCGCGCAAGTACAGCTGGGCCAGCCTGCCTTGTTCGCCGCGCAGCCGCTCCAGGCGCAGGGCGTCTTCGTCCTTGTCACTGTCCAGCACGATCAGGTCGCGCAGATAATCGAATACCAGCGTCTTGTTGGAGCAGTACACCACGTCCGCCTGATAGGCCTTGCGCCGTGCAGGTATGTCCATTTCCATGCTGACCCAGGCCACCGACAGGCCCAGCGCCTCATAGATCGGCCCCATGATCTGCGCGTCGCGCTCGACCAGGTAATCATTGGTGGTGATGACGTGCACCGGCAGGCCGGCCATGGCAACCGTGGCGGCCGGCAGGGTAGCCGTCAGCGTTTTGCCCTCGCCGGTGTTCATCTCCGCCACCATGCCCTGCAGCATGGCCCAGCCGCCCAGCAGCTGCACGTCGAAATGCGCCTTGCCCAGCGCCAGCCGGCCCGCCTGCCGGATCAGCGCGAAGGCGCGTGCCGCGCTCTCCTGGTTGATGCCGTTGGCGCGCAGGTCGAACGCGATCTCGTCGGCGCGCAGGCGCACGCCTGCCAGGTCTATGTCGCCCAGCGCCTGGGTCTCGCGCCGCACTCGAGCCAGGATGCGGCGGGTGCGCCACAGGGGCTGGCGGCGCTTGCGGCTCAACCAGCGCAGGGCGGCCGTACCCCAGGCCTCCAGCTTGTTGGCGTGGCGCTCGCTTTCCTTTTCAGGATAGAGCGGGTCGGGATCCAGGGCGTCGAAGGCGCGCATGTCAGAGGCGGAACTGGCGCAGCACCATCTGCCGCACCGCGTCGTAGGCTTGCAACGCCAGCGGCCGGGGCTGGTGCGAGAACTTCACGTAGACCCTGGCGCCCAGGTAGGCGCGCGGCGCGTCCTCGGGCAGCGCCAAGTCCATCACGAACAAGTTCTCGGCGGACTTGGCGCGCCCTTCCTGGGACTTGCGCGGGTCTACCCCTATGCTGCCCCCGCCCTGCAGGCTGAGCGCCAGGCTGGGCAGTTCATCGGTGGCGGCCGGCACCTCGCGCGCGATCGTGGCCGGAAATTCCTCGCCGCTGTCCTGCACCAGCCGCACGCGCACGTTCCTGAGCGAGCGATGGATGCGCTCCAGGCTGGATTGCGGCACCACCACGCGCACGGCTTCGGCGTCGGTCAGCACATAGCCCAGCAATTCGCCGCGCTGCACGTAGCGGCCCGTCATGTCCTCGGGCTGTGCCGGCACATAGCGCCCCGCGTGCGGGCTGCGCACCTGCTGCGCCTGGACCTGTTCCTGGATCGCCCGTCTCTCGGTCTGCAGGCTGGTCCATTGGTGGCGCATGATGGCCGCCTGCACCTGGTTCTGCGCATAGGCCTGCACATAACGCGCCTGGTACTCGTCGACCTGGGCGGCCAGCATGGCGTCGCGGCGGATCAGCTCGTCGTTTTCCAGCGTCAGCAGGGGCGCTCCCTGCCCCACCGGCGCATCGTCGGCCGCTTGCCGCGCGCGCACGAAGCCGGCCACCGGCGCCCTGACCTGGGCGGAAGGCGGCACCCAGACCACGCCCTCCGTGTCGGTGGACGAGGGCAGCGGCACCGCGCCCACCAGGCCTGCCGCGCCCAGCACGCACAGCCCGCAGATCAGGTAGGAGCGCAAGCGGTGCGCCTGGATCTGCGGGTCGGCATAGAACTGCCGGCCCAGGCGCCACAGCGGCATGACGATGGTGTTGAACAGCGCCCACATGGCCAGCAGCACGCCGAAGAAGAAAAACTGCCCGGCCATGATGAAGATGGCGAGGAACATGATGAACATGCGATAGCAGAAAGACAGCACCGCATAGCCCGCGAACCAGGCGCGTTCTCCCGGCGTGGCGCGCGGCGCTTCCACCCCGCGCAGGCCCAGCGCATAGCGCTTGAACAGATAGCCCAGATAGCCGTTGGCCCGCTGGCCCAGATTGGGAATCTCGATGGCGTCGGACAGCACGTAGTAGCCGTCATAGCGCAGCAGCGGATTGCCGTTCATGAACAGCGTGGAAACGCCGCACAGGACGATGACGGTATAGGCCAGCGAACGTCCCAGCCCGGGGTCCAGCTGGGTCCAGACTATCATCGCCACGGCCGCCAGGAACAACTCGACCAGGATGCCGGCGCCGCCCGCCAGCATGCGCCAGCGCTTGTCGGCGAAGGCCGACGCCGCCGAGGCGTCCACGTAGGGGATGGGCACCAGCAGCAGGAACATCAGGCCTATCTCGTGCACCTCGCCCCCGCGCGCCTTCACCGCGCAGGCGTGGCCGAGTTCATGGATGGCCTTCACCACCGGATAAACCAGCGCCATCGCCAGCACGTTGCCCGTGGAGAACACTTGGTCCCAGATGTTGTGCGTCAGGGTCTGCCAATGCATGGCGCCCAGCGCCGCGCCCGCGCCGACCACGCCCAGCCAGAGCAAGGCGCCCAGCCAGGTGAACAGCCAGCGGTAATACGGCAGCGCCCGCGTCAGCCAGCGGTCCGGATCCAGCAGCGGCATCTTCAGCGCGCTGGGGTTGCCGATGTACTGCTTGATCTTCTGCATGCGCTGGCGCTTGCGTCGCTCGACCAGGTCGCGCACGTCCGGCGCGCGGTCGGTGGTCAGCACATCGGCCCGGTGCAGCTGGGCCATCAGGCGGATGACCTCGTCCTGCGGCATGGCGTCGCCGTCCAACTGGCCGCAGGCGATCTCCCAAATCTCCTGCACCGTGCGGCGGCCGTCCATCAGGCTGATCATCAGATTGGCCTCGGGCGTATAGCGATGGAATTCGCCATTGCTCTGGTCCTGCATCACGTACCAGACCTGCTCGCGGTAGACGTGGCGATGGATGTGGATGTGCGAGCGCAGCCGCGGGCGCAGCGCGCTGACCCGGTGCCAGGAATTGCTATAGAGCGCGGTACCAGACATCTTCTGCTCTTCAGCCGAACCAGGCCCACCATTTCAGGCGGAGCCAATCGAAAAATCCGTGCGTCCAGATCCAGACGTAGCGGCGCTCGTCGATATCGATGCGGCCCACGCCTTCCATGCCCGGCCGCAGCGTGGGCGCCGCCTTCTCATCCAGGCTGGCCTCCAGCCGAAACACCGTCTTGCCCTCCTGCACCTGGGCCAACGGCACGATGCGCGTAACTGTGAATGGGATCTGCCTGTCGGGCATGGCCGCAAGCGCCACCCGCCCCGTCTGGCCCACCGCCACGTCGTCGATCAACCGGTCCTCCACGTCCAGCCACAGCCGGTAGCCGTCCGGCGGCGACAGCTTGAACAGCTCCTGCCCGCGCTTGACGGCTTCGCCCAGCTGCTGGCTCAGGTCGCCGCTGACTATCGTGCCGTCGAACGGCGCGCGCAGGGTCGAACGCTGGATCTGTTCGCGATGGAACTGCATCTGCGCCATGGCCTGGCGCGCCTGCGCCTGCGCAATCGCGGCCGCCGCGCTATCGCCGCGCGCCGAGGCCTCTTCGGCCTGGCGGCGGTACTGCACTTCCAGATTGCCGGCGCGCAGCAGTTCGAGTTCGGTCTCGCGGGTATCCAGGGCGGCCAGGGCATCGCCCTGCTTCACCTCGTCGCCGGCCCGGCGCGTCGCCTCGCTGATGTAGCCGTCGAAAGGAGCCGCCAGCACCCGCTGCACCACGCCCTGCACCGTGGCGGTCGCGCTGATGCGGTACGGCCCGTGCGCGAACACGCCCAGCGCCACCGCGGCCACCAGAGCCACCGCGGCCAATTTCCGGCCGATGTAGCGCGGCCCCAGCAGCCGGCCCGCTTCACGCAGCGTGCCATCGCGCCATTTGCGCCAGAAGGGGCGCTCCTGCCGCAGCCGCTGATACAGCACGCGGCCAGCCAGCAGCACCACGCTCTGGCACAGTTCCACGCTCTGCCGGTCGAACGGCAGCTTGTCCGGCCGTTCGAAAACGAGTGCGCCGCGCGCCTCGTCCTCGGGCGCGAACGGCACGGTCAGCACATTGCCGTTGCCGAACTCGCGCGCCAACTTCTGATGCGCGCGCAGCTGGATGGTGCGCGCTTCATCCTGTGGCAGGCACAGCGTCGTGTTCTGGTCGATGGCTTCGTCCATGGCCTCGGCCACGGCGCGCATCAGGTTCATGTTCTGCACCAGCCGGCTGCTGTGCGACAGCGCATATACCTTGGAGCGTCCGTCCTGGCGAAAGCCGATGCTGACGCGATCGCACTCCAGGCGGGTCGCCAGATCCGTGACCAGCGTCAGCGCCACGTCCTTGAACTGCCCTTCCTTGAGCGCGCGCGCCACGCTGTTGATCACCACCATCAGCCGCTCGACCGTCTGCGCGCTGTCGGTATCCTGGCGTTGCAACAACCAGAGTTCCAGCACGCCCGCGCCCCAGCGCAGAGCCTGCACCAGCGGTTCGGGCGCCTGCATGGCGGTTTCGAATGCGGCCACGCCGTGGATGCGTCCATCGAGCACGATGGGATAGGCGATCACCAGCCCGGTCGCGTCGGCCGACACCACGACCTCCCGTCCTTGCAGCGATTCGTCGACCGCGCCATAGAACACCGCGCCGGCGCGGCTTCCCGGCGGGTATTGCGAGGCCACTTCGAACGGACCCGCATCCGGTTCGCCCAGGATCAGCGCCGCATGACGCACACCCGCCAACTGGCCGGCCTGCAAGGCCAGCCAGGCGTCCAGGAAAGACTGGCGGTCGCTGGCGGCCGACAGCGCCGACCACCAGGCCAGGTCCGCGCGCTTCACCTGCGCGGGCACGACTGCATCATTCATCCTCGCTTCCAACCTCCGTCAGCTCGGGTTCCTGGCGCCGCACGCTCAATCCGCGCTTGCGGGCCGCCTTGGGTTCCCACGTATTGGTCTTCGAATTGAACACGACCGTGCCCTTGCCCGCCGCGCCCAAAGCCCCGCTCAAGCCCAGCAAGCCCACCCCGGCCGCCATCGCCGCCCGCTCGGCCGCGGAAGCGTCGGACACCGGAACCTGGGCGTGCTCCCTGGCGTCCGGCTGCACGGCTTGCGCCGCGCCCTCAGCCGCCGGCGCGGCATCCAGTGGCACGGAGTCGGCCGCCGGTTCGGACTGCGGCGCCGGAACCGCCGATGCAGCCTGCGCGCCGCCGGCATGGCCTTGGCCGCCATCCTGCACCGTCTGATCCGTGCGCATCGACACCTGATGCGGCGCGGCCGACGAAGCATAGTCGGAAAGCCCGCCGTCGTGGCGATCGATCACGATGTCGGGTCGCGCCGGGCCCAGGCTGACGCGGACGGCCAAGGCATGCCCATCCGCGCTCGGGTGGCCGTCCGTGGCCCCCCTGCCGGCAAGCGCGCCGGACGCGGGCAGCGGCCAGTCGCCGAAGTTGCCGCTCCAGGAGTACAGGTTCTCCATGGCCCGCGTGATCAGGTCAGGCGTATTGCCGCCCTGGCCGAAGCGGATCAGGTTGATGATGCGACCGCTCGCCGGGTCGATGTAGATCGCCGCGAAGTCGCCCACCATCACATCCTTGGAGAAGTCGCCGCGGAACTTGTCCGCGCCCAGGCCGCCCAGCAGGTAGTTGCCGCCCGGCCCCGCCAACAGAATGTCGTCGCCGCCAAAAGCGATATCGGTGGTTTCGATCAGGCTGACGCGGTCGTTGACGAAGGCCACGCGGCCGTTATCGCCCAGCATGACGTTGTTGCCGGCGCCGCTTTCCAGCTGGTCGGCTCCCATCCCGCCCAGCATCACGCCCTCGCCATTGTTGTACAGACTGTCCGCGCCGCCCGCCGACGGGTACAAGGATTCGAACAGAGCGATGCGGCCACCGGCGGTGTACAGCGCCCGGGCGCCATCGCCGGCGATCAGGTTGAAGCCGCCTGCGCCCGCCGCGCGGATGACATCCTCGCCCATGCCGCCAAACAAGGCATTGCGGCCCGCGCCCACCGTGATGGTGTTCAACCCGCCCGCCGGCAGATTGATCGTCTCCAGCATCCGCAACCCAGCGCCCGCCAGATAGCGCGCACCGACGCCCGGCGCCGCCGCGTCGATGAAGTCGCCGCGGTCGCGCAGGTAATTCACCGGATCCACCGTCACGATGCGGCCGAAGTTGGCAAACACGATGTTGTTGCCGTCGCCCGCCGTAATCGTGTTGCCGCCGGTGGCCAGCCTGTCCGCCGCACCGCCCACGGCCAGGCCCGCGGCTTGCTCCGGCGTCAGCGCCAGGGTCAGCGCCGCCAGCGATTGCAGATCCGCTCGCGCCGCCGCGCCCATGTCCATCGGCGCGCCCAGGTCGATATTCATGCCGGCATTGCCGAACACGATATTGTTGCCCTGGCCCGCATCGATGACGTTGCTGCCGCCGCCGCCCGCGATCAGGTCGTTGCCCTGGCCGCCAAGAATGCGGTCATTGCCCGCGCCGCCGTACAGGATGACGCCCTGCGTGGTCGTGCGCGCGTCCAGCACGTTGTTGCCGGCCGCGCCGAAGCTCAACGCCTGGCCCGCCTGGCGCTGGCCGGGCTGCGCGGTGTAGTAGGCGTCGTCCTGGCTGGTCGAACCGAACAGCAGCACAGGACGGTCGGCGCCGCCCACCGTGCCGCCTTCGGCCACCAGCAGGTTGTTGCCGCCGCCGCCCTGCACCAGCGTCACCGTCCCGACCGTGGCGTGGCGCACCGTGTAGGTGTCATCGCCCTGGCCCAGCATGGTGTTGACCGACTGCACGCCATGGAAGATGACGCCGCGGTCGTACACGTGAGTGCCAGCCTGGCCGGACAGCGACACCGTGCCGCCCGCGCCGCCCAGGCCCGGCGTCATGCCCAGTCCGGTGATGCGGCCGAAATCGGCCGCCTGCGCGTTGTCGTACAGCCGGCCCAGGCCGCTCAGGTTGTCCACCTGGTCCTGCATGCCGGCCTTGCCGGCCGTGGTGCCGTCGTCGAAGATCCGGATGCGGTCATTGACGGGCGCGGTCGAAACCGCCCCCTGATCGCGCGTGGCCAGCGCGCCGTCCGACTCGCCCGGCAAACCCACGCCCGCGTGCAGCGCACCGTCGTAGCCCGGACGGTCCAGGGTGCCGCCTTCAACCAAGAGGCTGCCCTGGATGCCCGATACGTCGTGCGGCTGATCGCCATAGTTGGCATAGCTGACGCCCGTGGCCGGATCCACCGCGATGACCGCCTGGTCGGTGGCGCGCGGACTGCGGACCTTGCCCGGCTCGTTGGCCGCACCGGCATAGGCCGGATCCGCCACGCGCACCAGGATCGGCGGCAGCGCCACATCCTGCAGCCCTGGCAAGGTGGTGAAGAGCGACGCCGACAGATGCAGGTCCTGGCCGGCCAGGCTCAGCGGCGGCAGGCCGACGCCGGCTCCGCCCTCGACCTTGATCAACACCTGCTGCGCAGCGCCCCAGGCGTGCGCGCCTGCGCCATTCGCGTCGAACGCCAGCACCACGCTCTGATGCCAGGTCTGTCCGCCGTCGGTCGACAACAGCACGCCGCGTCCCTGCAGGCTCTGCATGGCCGCCGCCAGCGCATCCGACGAAGACAGGCCGGCGCCCTGCGACACCGATCCGTACAGCGCCGATGCCACCATGGCGCTGCTCAGGGACACGTAGGCCTGGCCGGATGCCGGGCGTGGCAGCACACCAGCGTCCAGGCTCACCGACAGCGACAAGGTATTGCCGCCATCGGCGTCCAGTTCGCCCGGCTGCGCCGTGATGCTGACCGGCTGCGCGCCATCGAACACATCGCGCGAACCCCTGCGGCCCGTGACGATGGTGTTGCCCGCCACATCTCCCGACAGGTCGAAGGTATCGCTGCCGCTGCCGCCGATCAGGGTCGTGATGACGTTGCTGCGGGTGGACAGCACATAGATGTGGTCATTGCCTTCGCGCGCATCCAGATTGACGCGCTGGATGTTCTGGTAGCTGGTGTTCAGCCCCGCGCCGCGTATGCCTTCCTGCGTCAGCGCAAAGGCGTCGGCGTCCTCGGAACCCAGCATGGTGTAGGTGTTCAGGCCCGCGCCGCCGTCGATGGCCACCGGGCCATTGATGACATAGCCGCGTTCGCCGTTGGCCTGCGCTTGCGCCTCCTTGAAGGCGTACACCATGAACTCGTCGTCGCGCTTGCCGCCATGCAGGGCCAGCGGCGCGGCATTGCTGTAGATGCGGAACACATTGCTGCTGTTCTCCGCCCCGTACAGCGTCATGCCGTAGCGGTTGCCGCGCGACAGATAGCCCTGCGTCGTCAGCACCGTGTCGATCTGGTCGCCGGCCGCCACTTGCGGAAGCTGGCGGTCCAGCGCGTACAGCTGCCCGACCTGGTACTCGTTGCGCTTGGCCGGGTCGCTGCCCAGGCCGCCGTCGATAACCACATGGGTGCCGGTATCGTCGATATAGAAGCGGTTGCCGCCATCCACCGCATTCAGGCGCAGGCCGCCCGTCATGCTGCGGTCATAGTTCACGCGCTGCACCGCATCGGCGTAGCCGACGCCTTGCGGCGTGATCCTGGCAACGTAGTTGGCGCGGACCAGGAAGCTCTCGTCCTGCGCCGTGCCGTTGATGGTCAGCTTGTTGACGTCGGCCAGGTTCTCGCGGCCGTTGTCGTCGGAATCGTGAACGTTGACGATGATGGAGGTCAGCGCCGCGTTCAGGTTCACGACGATGTGATCGGCCCCTCGGCCCGCGTCCACGTCCACCCGGTCCGTCACGCCTGGAGCGCCTTGCTGGCTGGTCAGCGACGGCAGTTGATCCAGCACGATGAGATCGTTGCCGTCGTTGCCACGCAGCGAAATCCCGCCCGCCAGCGCGCGCGCCGACAGGTAGATGTAATCATCGCCCTCTCCCCCTTGCACGGCGGCGCCCCGGGTCAGCAGGATCCGGGACATCCAGACCTTGTCATCGCCCGCGCCGGCATCCACGGCCAGATGGCCCAGGAAGTCGGACTCCGATAGGGTGATCAGGTCGGCGCCGGAACCCGTCGTGATGACGGTATTGGCGCCTACGGTCACGGTGTCCAGCAGCACAGCATTGCCGCCATCGCCCGCGTCCACCGTCAGTGCGCCGGCCAAGCCGGTATCAAGCAAAGTGATCTGATCAACGCCAGAGCCGGTCGTGATCAGCGTATTGCCTGCGACTGTCACCATGTTCAGCAGAATGGCGTTGTCGCCCCCGCCCGCATCCATGGTAAGAGCGCCGGTCAAGCCGCTATCCTGCAGGGTGATCTGATCGACGCCTGAGCCGGTCGTAATGACGGTATTGCCGCCTACGGTCACGGTGTGCAGCAAAACGGCGTTGTTGCCATTGCCCGCATCCACCGTCAGTGCGCCGGCCAGGCCGCTAGCCAGCAAGGTGATCTGGTCGACGCCAGAGCCGGTCGTGATCAGCGTAGTGCCTGCGACTGTCACCGTGTTCAGCAGAATGGCGTTGTCGCCCTCGCCCGCATCCATGGTAAGAGCACCGGTCAAGCCGCTATCCCGCAGGGTGATCTGGTCGACGCCAGAGCCGGTCGTGATGATGGTATTGCCGCCTACGGTCACGGTGTGCAGCAGCACGGTGTTGCCGCCATCGCCCGCGCCCACCGTCAGTGCGCCGGCCAAGCCGGAATCGCGCAGCGTGATCTGGTCGACGTCGGAACCGGTCGTGATCAGGGTGTTGCCGCCCACGGTCAAGGTGTCCAGCAGAACGGCGTTGCCGCCATCGCCCGCATCCACCGTCAGTGCGCCAACCAGGCCGCTATCAAGCAAAGTGATCCGATCGGCGCCAGAGCCGGTCGTGATCAGCGTATTGCCTGCGACTGTCACCGTGTTCAGCAGAATGGCGTTGCCGCCATCGCCTGCATCCACCGTCAGTGCGCCGGACAGGCCGCTATCAAGCAAAGTGATCTGATCGGCGCCAGAGCCGGTCGTGATCAGCGTATTGCCTCCGACTGTCACCGTGTTCAGCAGAACGGCGTTGTCACCATCGCCCACGCCCACCTTCAGCGCACCCGTCAGGCCACTATCCAGCAGCGTGATCTGGTCGACGCCGGAGCCGGTCGTGATGACGGTATTGCCGCCCACGGTCACAGTGTTCAGCAAAACTGCGTTGTCACCATCGCCCGCACCAACCGTCAGCGCTCCCGTCAGGCCACTATCCCGCAAGGTGATCTGGTCGACGCCAGCACCGGTCGTGATGACGGTATTGCCGCCTACGGTCGCGGTGTCCAGTAGAACAACGTTGCCGCCATTGCCCGCATCCACCGTCAATGCGCCGGCCAGGCCGCTAGCCCGCAGCGTGATCTGGCCGACGCCAGAACCGGTCGTGATGACGGTATTGCCGCCCACGGCCACGGTGTCCAGCAGAACGGTGTTATTTCCATCGCCCGCGTCCACCGTCAGTGCGCCCGTCAGGCCGCTAGCCCGTAGCGTGATCTGGTCGACGCCAGAACCGGTCGTGATGACGGTATTGCCGCCCACGGCCACGGTGTCCAGCAGAACGGTGTTATTTCCATCGCCCGCGTCCACCGTCAGTGCGCCGACCAGGCCGCTAGCCAGCAGGGTGATCTGGTCGACGCCAGAGCCGGTCGTGATCAGGGTGTCGCCGCCCACGGTCAAAGTGTCCAGCAGCACCGCGTTGTCGCCATTGCCCGCATCCACCGTCAGCATGCCGGTCAGGCCGCTAGCCAGCAACGCGATCTGGTCAGCGCCGGCACCGGTCTTGATGGTGGTATTACCGCCTACGGCCACGGTGTCCAGCAGAACGATGTTATCGCCATCGCCCGCGCCCACCGTCAGCGCCCCCGCCAGGCCGCTATTCCGCAGCGTGATCTGGTCGACGCCGAAACCGGTCGTGATGGTGGTATTGCCGCCCACGGTCGCGTTGCCCAGCAGAACGGTGTTGTCGCCATCGCCCGCCCCGACCGTCAGCGCTCCCGTCAGACCGCTATCCCGCAGCGTGATCTGGTCGACGCCGGCACCGGTCGTGATGACGGTATTGCCGCCCACGGTCGCGGTGTCCAGCAGAACAACGTTGCCGCCATTGCCCACATCCACCGTCAACGCGCCGGCCAGGCCGCTATCCCGCAAGATGACCTGGTCGACGCCCGCCCCGGAAACGACCAGGGTATCGCCGCCCACGGCAGTCGCATCCAGCAGCACCGCATTGTCGCCTTCGCCGGCCTGTACCGTCAGCGAGCCGGCAATGCGCGTGTTCAACAAGGACACCGCATCATCGCCCTGCCCGGTCTGCACCAGGGCATTGCCGCGCAGCTCGGCGGTATCGAACACCACCGTATCGTCGCCGTCCAGGGTACGCACAACGGTCTCTTGCTGATCGATCAACTGCGCCCGCAGCATCACGCGATCCCGGCCCGAACCGCCGGTCACGTCCAGCAAGACGCCTTGGGTCAAGGCCCCATTTCCATCCACGCCGCCGCCGATCTCGGCGGTGGTGCCGAACATGATGGTGTTATCGCCGGTCTGGCTGCCGTAGACATGGACCTGCGGCGCCAGCAAACGGCCATTGATGTCCGCCACCGCGGCCTTGCCGTAGCCGGCCATGCCGCGGTCGTCGCGGTCCACCCTCAGGTTCATGCGTAGTCCCGCCTGAATCAACGCGCCCGGCAGCAAGCCGCCGCGGCCCGCCGCCGACAGATTGTTGCCCGCCAGCAGACTGAGCACGCCCACGGCGCTGATCACGGAATCCGCCGCCAGGACGATGTCGCCCGACGCCGTGGCCTGGCCGGCTTCGTGGCGCGCCACCAGCCATGCGTTGTTCGCCTCGATGCGGCCGACGTTCATGGACAGCGCCTGCGACACGCCTTGCGCGTCATCGGCCGCGCCCACTTGCACCAGCGCCACATCGCCGCCCGCCAGGGCGTTGATCGTGGCCTGCGGCCCCACCGCCGCCACGATCAGCGCATCGTTGACCTGCGCGCCAGCGGTGTCGGATTGCGCGTAGCCACCCACCGAGCCGCCCGCCCTGAAGTACAGGCTGCCGCCCGTCACGACCGCGCCCGTCCGGCTGCTGGAAACTCCCGGATGCGCCGTCTTGTCGTTGACGATGCTGGCCTGGCTGGCCAGATGCACCTCATCGCGTGCGCGCGACTCCACCCGCGACAGCGTCAGGTCATGGACGCCCAACTGGCTGAGCGATATCGAGCCCTGCGCCGACGCCACCAGATAGCCGGACATGTCCGTCAGCAGCGGCGAGCCCAGCTCGCCTATCGTGCCCGACAGGGTTTCCAACCACACATTGCGCGCCGTGATGGCGGCCTGGCCGGACGGCGTGCCGTTCAGGATCGAATCCAGCGCGTAGATGCGCGCATCCCCGCGAACCCCGTTGGCATCGACCACATCGATGCCGCCCAGGCGCAGGCTGTGCATGCCGTACAGATTGACGCCTTGCGCCGCCGAGGCGCGCACCACCGCCTGCGCGTCGCCCTGCGAGATGCTGATCAACAGCGGCGTGCCCTGCTGCGACAGGTCCGCGCCCAACTGGCCCACGGACTTGCCGGCGATCAGGACCACCTCCCGCGCGTAGCCCAAGGCGGCGAGCTCCGCCGCGCTCAGATCCGACAGCACCACGTTCGCATACTGCCGCTGCCCTGCGGCCGTGGCGTTCAGGATCGATTGCCCCGCCTGCAACGTCACGCTGCCGGCCGACACCACCTGACCGACCAGCAGATTGGCGTCCGCCTGGTAGGACGAGCCTCCTGCCGCCGTGCCCTTGGTGTGCGCCAGGACCAGGTTCAGGTCCTGCCCGCCCAGCTGCGACACGCGCGCCACGCCGCCCGCTTCCACGTACAGGGAATGGCCGGCGCCCAGATTCAGCTGCAGATGCTTTTCGCCATCGTATTGATAGATGCCGTTGGCGTCGCGCGTGCTGCCCACGACGTCCTTGTCGGCCACCAGACTGACCTGCCCGGCGCTCTCCAGCGTGCCGGCGTCCGTGCCGATAACGGAGCCGCCCTGCGCGCTGACCGTGATGGTGATGCCTTCCTTGGCATGGATGTCGCCCAGGCGGATGCTGCCCTGCGGCGAGTCCAGGCCCACCGTGGTGTCACTGTACGCGGAGACCACGCCATTGACGGCCTGCACCGCGAGCGAGCGCGTCAGCTTCAGCGTCAGATAGCGCGGGTCACGCATATCGCCCACCAGCATGCCGGCGCTCAGCGCCTGCGGGCTGGCGCCGTCCTGGGCCATGTACGGCACGCTGATCTGGCTCCAGACCGGATCCAGGAAACCGCTGCCGATGTCCACCACCTGCACGCCGTTGGCGCGCGCGGCATCGATATTGGCCTGCAGCTGGCTGCGCTGGCCGGCCGTTGCGCCTTCCAGCATCTTGCTGTTGTAGATGAAGACGTCGCGGCTGTTCTGGTACAGGTCGAAACGGTCCGCAAACAGGAACTGGACGGCGCCATTGGCCGCCAGCGTCCTGCCCAGCATCAGCGACGCATCGTTGGAGAACAGCGGTTCAAAGCGCTGCCACAGCGACGTGTCGGAGAAATCGACGCTGGCGCGGTCCAGCGGCATGGTGCCGGCCGGGCCGATGTAGCGGTAAAGCGTGTGGTAGACGCCCGCCAGATTGACCGCATTGGCGCGCGACAAGATGGCCTTGTCGGCCTCCGGCAACGAGTCGAATACGTTGGCGCGGTCGGCTTCCGACAGCCCGCCCAAGCTGGGCAGCTGCAAGGTGTAGTCGCCGAGTTCGGCGCCGATCGAGCCCTGGCCCGAGGTGCGCAGCACGATGTCCGCGCCCGCCTTCACATTCAGGAAACGATCGGCCGGTGGCGCGCCCTCGCCGCTACCCTCCAAATCGAAGACCTGTTCGTTAATGGCCGCCGACACCGGATACAACAGGTTGTTCTCGATATTGCGCAGCGTTGCCGTCGAGAAATAGAAGAAATGGCCCGCGTCATACGTCTGGCCGTACAGGGCAATCTCCTGCGCGGTTTGCGCGGGCGCGTCGGCACGCATCGAGTAGACGCGCGTGTACGCCTCCACCCCCGCCCCGTTCAGGCTGGACGCGTCGAACGCCAGCGTGATGGCCTGGCCCATGTTCGGGTACAGGGCCAGCAGGCCGTCGTTCTGCCCCGCGCCAGTCTGGTAGAGCATGGCGTCGGCCAACGATGCCGCCAGCCGGATCGTGCCGTCCGCGCCAACGATGGCGTAGTAGGCCGTGTCCGCCCGCACGTCGCCCACGGAGTGCCGGAAGTAGATCTCGTCGCCCGTGCGCAAGGCACGCAATTGCCCGGTGCCGTCATCGACGATGTTCATGTTGGCCAGCTTGAAACTGCCATCGGCCACGGCTATCAGTCCGGAGACTGCCGTTCCAACGGTGGATTCCAGCCGATCGCGCCAGTAGTTGTGGTACTCGGCCGTCTGCGCCAGTTCCTTGTCGACCACATAGTCGTAGACGACCTGATTGCGCGTCGACTTGACCAGGTCCTTGGTCGCGGCGATGTCCAGCGTGGCAGGCAGGTAGTTGGGATCGAAGCCCTGATTGCGCAACTGTTCATGCAGCGCTTGCAGCTGGGCGCTCAGGCCTTCGGTGGAACCCGCCGCCTGCGTCTGGAACAGATGCGTGGAGACGGTGAACATCCCGCGCACGTCCGCCGCCGCGAAGCCGCGCAGCAGTTCGCCGGTGATGCCGGCGTCCGTGAACAGCGCCTTGGCCAGCGCCCGCCCTTCCGCCGTCTGGTTCAGCGCCTGGATCTGCTGGTACAGCACCGCCTGTTCCTTGGAGGCGAACAGCTGGATCGTGTTGTTGGCGCCCACCAGCACGTAATAGGCCACGTTGGTCTGCAGGCTCGACACCTTGCCCGTCTGCAGGCGCACGTCATTCAGGTACACCCGGTCGAAGTCCTGCAAGCCGCGGTAGCCCGTCACCTGGCCGTTGGCATCCGTGACCGGCACGATGTTCATGTCGGTCAGCGTGATGACGTTGTCGGCCTGCACCGAAGCGCCGCTGGCAGCCGCGTCCAGCAGCCTGACGGTGACCGCTCCCGGGGAGTTGCCCGCCAGGGCCAGGATCTTGCCCAGCGTGACGGGGTCGCCGCCGTTGAAGGCGCCGTCCACGCTGTCGGACAGGGTCACCACGCGCCCGTTCACGCTCTGCACGTAGAAGATGGCGGTCTGCGTCGAATTCGCGAAGCTCAGTTCGACGCGTTGGCCCTGCACCAGGCGGTCCGTGCCCGGAAGCGTCAGCGTGGCCACGCCGAACTGCGTCAAGGACTGCTGTGCGAAGCCCGAATCGACCAGGCGGATGCCCGCGTTGACGGTCTTGCCCTGCAGGGTCGGCGTATAGGCGCCGGTCGAGGCCGGGTCGTGGACGTTGGTGTTCTTGTATACGTCCAGGTCCATCAACTGCGACTTCTGTGCGTAGACCTTGCCGCTGAAGGTGATGCGGCCGGTCAGCCAGTCGCTATCGGAGCTGGAGGACGTCAGCGGATTGCCGTTGGCGTCGACGACGGTCAGGATGTGCAGCGTGCCGTTGTCGTAGACGCCCAGCTCGTGGCCCTGCAAGGCGCCATTCTGGTTCGTCATGTACAGCTCCAGGCCCGCCAGCGAGATCGACTGCCCGCTCTGCAGCAGCGCCTTGATGCTGTTGGCCAGCTGCGTGCGTGCGCTGTCGCTCAAGCCCGCGCTGGTCAGATCCCAGCTGAAGCTGTTGCCCATGTCCACGTATTCGGCGTAGCCCGCGCCAGTGCCCGACTTTTCCGTATAGGAGTGGAAGGGCAACAGGTTGCTGCCGTACCAGCCCCAGTAGGATGTCGGCGTGTCCGAGGTCAGCACGCCCTGCTTGAGCGCCGAGGCGCCGAAGCCGCGCTGCACCGTGTAGGCCACGGCCAGCGAGGCCGCGCCCGAACTCGTACCCATGCCCAGACCGGTCAAACCGTACACCAGTTCCGTCGGCAGGCGAGTCGAGACCACCGTGCCCAGACCGTTGCGGATGTAGTAGTTCTTCGTCTCCACCGCCGCGCCGGAGAAGGTCACGGACACGTGGTTCTGCGAGTTGTACAGGCCGTTGGCGGGCGAACCGTCCGCCTGAACCAGGCTCAGGGACTCGATGCGGCGGGTGTAGTTCACGCCGTCTATCGTGAAGGTGATCTCGCTGCCGATCAACCCGTTGCCGGCATTGTTCATCCACTGGTTGTAGGCCTGCACCGAGGAGACGTTGCCTGGCATGCTCCAGCCCAGCTGTGTGCCGGAAAGCAGCAGCTGATTGGAAACGACCGAGCGCTCGATGACGGACCATGCGCTGTTCGGCGCGGTGGCAGTCAGGTTGGCGTACAGCGAACCTGCGCCCGTGCCGATCTGGTCGTTCGGGTTCGCCAGGTTGTGCTGCAGGATCGCGTTGACGATGGCCGACGTGATGTCCTGGTCCCCCGCCTGCGGCGTGCCGCTGGCCCCCGTGGCCGGCACCACTGGCCGCACCGTGTCGGTGGTGCCGGTGTAGCTGCCGGCCCCGACCGTATCGGCGCCATTGCTCAGCACGATGTTCAGTTCGCGGTGACCGTTGGGATCGGCAATGGTCAGATCGCCCACATACGGCGACTTGAGCCGGATGAGGACGGTATCGAAGCTGTTCGATCCCCACCACGATCCCGTAGGCAAGATCTGGTCGATCGCCAGCACCTGCCCGCCCACCAGTATGGTGGTGTAGCCGCGCATTCCCGCCAGCACGCGCTGGGCGTAATCGACGATAGCCGGATCCGCCTTCGCGGCGAACTTCGTCATCTGATCGGCGGTGAGCTGCAGGCGCAGCGTGTCGGAGCCCTGCTGCGTGGTCAGGGCGCCCGTAGGCAAAGTAAAGGAGATTGGCAGATTGGCGTTGGACTGCTCCGCCGCGCCCGCAAGCGCGTACGACGGTCCGTACAGCACGCCCTGGCTGCCGGCGGTATAGCCCAGCGAGGCCAGCGACACCGCGCCCGCGCCCGAGTTGGACGGATCATACGGCGTGAAGCTGAACTGATAGACGCCATTCGCGCCGCTGCCCGCCACCAGTCCCAGATACCCCAGAATTTCGGTGCGGGCGTTGCCGTTCAGGCTGTTGTTGTACGCCAGGCGCACCAGGCGATGACCGTCGACGGCCGCCTGCAAGACCGCGGCATACTCGGCGGCCGTCATGCTGATCGCCAGGTACTGGCCGCCTTCAGCCTGTGTGCTCAGGTAGGTACCCGCGCCGCCCAGCGTCACGCTGGCGGTCTGCAGCGAACGCACGCCGGACCAGTAACTGTCGTACTGCGCCAGCTGCGCGCGCAGTTCGGCCAGGATCTTGGCCGTGACCGTGGGGTAGGCTTTTTCCGTCGCGGTCCGCGTGTCGGCCAGTTCGCCGTCCAGCAGCGAGCCGCCGTTCAGGCTGATGTGCACGCCGCCCAGTTCCGCATACACGGCTGCCTGCGGGTTGCTCCAGTTCACCGGTTTGACCAGCGTGAGGTCGGCGTTCAGGACGTTCTGCGCCAGATAGATGCTCTTGTCGGCGCCAGCGGGGCCGCCCGCCAGGCCCGCCTGGGCCGCGAAGCCCTGGCGCGCATGGATGACCAAGGACTTGGACGCCGTGCCGATGGCGCCATAACCGGCGTTCAGCTCGATCCGGTTGCCCGAGACCACCGTATCGTTGCCGGCGGACGCGTGGCTGAAGATGCCGTTGAGCGCTTCGATGTAGACCGTGCCCGCCGACGAGGCGACCTTCTTCAGCGAGGCCCAGGAACTGGCGCCGCCGTCCGAGAAGTAGTTCAGGCGGATGTCGTTGCGCGCTTCGGCCCGGGTATAGCCGTTCGATCCCATGATGTTCAGGTTGATCGCGCCGCCCAGCGCGATGGCGTCGACGTTGACCACGGCGGATGCGCCCGACGGCATCTGGCCGTTGGCCTCGCGCGCCATGATGCCGACTTCGCCCTGCATCGTGATGGAGGTCGGCTTGGAAGCCGACACGGCCTCGATATGCACCGTCTTGCCGTTGCCGACGATCAGATTGCCGGCCAGCGTTACGTTGCCGTTGCTGCGGATGTAGATGGCGTTGTCGCTGTTGCTGGAACCCAGGAAGCTCAGCGTGATCTCCTGCGACGCCGGCACATAGAAGGTGAACAGTTCCTGCTGCTTCTTTTCGACCACTTGCGTGAGCGTGGTGGTCTTGGTGCGCAGCCAGCCGCCGCCGCTGGTGTGCGGGCCGTCGTTGCGCACGATCACGCCGGTGTTGAACTTGCGGTAGGCCACGCTGAACGCGGATGTGTCCAGCGCCGTTCCGCCCGACGATTCCAGGCGGTAGTGCTTGCCGTCGGGGCCGACGATGTCGCCGTTGGCGTCCTCGACCAGGCTCTGCGTGCCGCTGCCTTCGATCGTGGACGGCAGCAGCGCTTCGTTCAGCTTGCCGCTGGCCTGCAACTGCTGCTTGAGCGCGTCCGGCACCGAATTGATGCCATCGTAGGCAAGAACAGTGGACACCAGCACCGGGCGCGGCGTCTCGTAGACCGTCACCGGGCCGGACTTGGTCGTGTCGTTGTCCGTCAGCCAGCCCAGCGGGTCCCAATCCCCGAACAGATTGAAGCGCTTGGTGGTGTAGACCGTGGTGGTGGTCTCTCCCGACGTCCAGCCCATGACCCAGACCATCATCTGGCCGGTCTGCGGCTTGTATGACAAGGTCAACGTCCGGCCGTCCTGCAGCGTGCCGGCGGAGTTCTGCAACCCCGCCGCACTGCGCTGGCCGGCGCCGTTCTCGTAGACCCAGATCCAGCTCAGCGCCAGGGGATCCGCCGGATCGGGCGTGACCTGCACGAACTTGTTCCAGACTGTATGCACGACATTGTTCAAGCCTTGCAGCTCGTACAGATCCTTCTGTCCGCGCGATGTATCGATGATTTCGATGCGGCCACGGCGGTAGGTGCTGACGTCGATGTCGTGCGTCACCAGCGCATAGGTGGTCTGGTTATCGATATGGACCGAGGCGTAGCCGTTGGCCACGACCAGGTTGCCGTTGCCCACCGACACGATCTGTCCGGTCAGTGAAATGCTGCCGCCCGCCAGCCTGATCGGGTCCAGGATGATGGTCTGCGTGGCGTAATCGAAGCGGCCCGTGATGGCGCCATAGCGGTTCAGGGAGCCGTCCGCGCTGAACGATACGCCATTGATGGCGTAGCCATTGCCGTCCTGCAAGGCCTTGTCCTGATCGCCGCGGAAAGAGCTGTCGATCTTGATGTAGGCATCCGTGACGCCGCTCTGGATCTTGCCGTCGATGTTCAGCGTCAAGGCCGAAATGCTGATGGCGCCCAGGGCGAAAATGCGCGAATCCCGCGCCGCCGAGTTGTCGTTCAGGTACTTCGAGAAAGGATCGAGCTTGGTGTAGCCCCATTTCAACAACACATTCTGCATCGTGTCGTCGATGCCAGTACTCGCGCCGTTGTTCTTCAGCGCATTGATGACGTTCTGCCACTTGTCGTTCAGGAACGTGGGATCGGCGCCCGAGTTGTACCAGCCCTCGCTTTGCAGGCTGAAGTTGCCCTTGGCCACGATGTCCAGGCTGAGCGCCTGGATGGTGCCCGACACGTTGATGCTGCCCAGCGCGTTGATCACCGACACCTTGCCCAGCGGGTTGACCACCGCGCCCATCAGGCTCAGGTCGACCGGCGCGTTCGCAATCATCTTCGCCACGCTGTTGGTCGGATCCGCCGGGTCGTTCAGGGCCCCGCCGAACGGGTCCGCGGCCCAGCCGTTCTTGAGCTGGCTGATGCTGACCTCGGCCGTCTCGGCGCCCGACGCGCCCTTCACCGACACGTCGTTGACGTACAGGTGCCCGGTCTTGAAGACCTTGAGCTGGCCGTCGGAACCCGGGCGGATGATGGTGCCGTCCAGCACGACCGCGTCCCTGACGTTCATCAGCATCGGCGAATCGTTGACGATATTGATCTGGGTGTTGGCGCGGGCGTCGATGCCCGAGCGGTACACGCCGCCGGTATCGGTCGCGTTGACATAGACCGAACCGCCGGACGCATACATGTCCGGCATGTCGATGAAGAAGGTGCTGAACGAATCCAGGTAGCGGATCTGACCGTTCTGCAGCTTCACGCCCATCTGGATGCTTTGCAGCTGCTGCTGCAAAGCGGCGATATTGGCCTGATAGCGCGCCACGGCCTGCGGATTCGAGGCATGCTCGGCCTGCATCCGCGTCAGCGTGCGGATCTGCTCGCTGATGACGTTCTGCTGGCTGGCGTAGCGCAGCGTGGGCTGGGCGATATCCACCGTCTTCAACACGAAATACAGCCTGCCGACATTGCCGGCGGCAAACGCCCCGAAGCCCGATGTCAGGGCATCTTCCTTCTGCGCTTGCGTCGGATTGCTCAGCCGCATCCAATAGCTGTTATTGACGTAGTCTTCCGCCGCCAAGTCCAGGTCGCGGCTGTTCGGGCTGTTGTACCGGTAGTAGCTGCCGTTGTGCTCGATGATCATCCCGGCCGTGACGTTGACCTTGATGTCGCTGGCGCTGAATGCCGTCAGCTCATAGCGCACGTCGATGTTGACCGTGCCCGGCGCTCCGTCCAGGCTGGTCTTGCCCGCGCCCAACAGTTTCTCCAGGATCGCCCTGACCGCGGGCGAATTCGAGTCGAACCGCAGCGGTGCGCCCGCGGCGGGCAACGTGGCGCTGGTGTAGCCCAGTTGCTCCAGCAGTTCCGCCGGAATGACGAACAGGTTGGCCGCATTGTTCACGCCCGCGATGATGCGCGTGGCCGCGCCCGTCGCCACCCTGCTGGACGTGGTGTCCACCACGCCGTCGGCCAGTTTGACCGTGGGATTCAGGTTCAGGCCGATCACCTGCACCGAACCGTTCACGCGCGCCTGGTCCAGCTTCGAGGGATTGGTCTCCAGCCGCACGTTGCGCTGGGCCTTGAGCAACGAACCGTTGGCCGCCACCCCGTCGATCAGCACGGTGTTGATCTGGCGCGCCTTGGCGCCGCTGTCCACCGCCGGCACCTGGGCGATGCCCACCAGCGTGAACGATACGTTGTCGTTGGCCAGCAGATAGCCGGTCGACAAGGGATCGGTCGCCTTGCCGTTGCCCGCCAGCGCCAGGATGTTGTCGCCTTCGATCGAGGCGTTGTCGATCTGGATGGCGTTGCGCACCGTCAGATTGTTGTTGCTGTCCGACTTGCTGAAGCTGGACACGGACACCACCAGCAGATCGCTGATGGTGGTCGTCACGCCGCGCGTGTTGGCGGCCATGACCACGTCGCCGAAGGCATTGCGCAGGAACGCGCCGTTCACCTTGACCTGGGCCAGCGCGCCGTCGGTACTGAGCTTGTTGGTCGACAGCGTCACGGACACGCCCGCCACGCCGGTGATCTTGTTGCGCTGGGTGTAGATGATGTCGTTGGTCGCCACCAGGTCCAGCATGCCCGGCGTATCAAAATTGCCCCGCGCCTGCACGACGGTCATGCCCGCCGTATCGATGGTGCTATTGGCCTGCCGCGCGCCACTGACGGTGATGCTCGACTCGGGCTTGATCGTCACCGTGTGCTTGCTGATGTCGGCGCCCGCCACCCTGACCGAATAGCCGCTCAGGGTGGACGTGCCGCGCACGGTGTTGTTGCTGCGGATGTCCAGCTTGTTGCCAATCACGTGCGCGCCGCCGCCGATGTCGATGGCGGCCTTGCCGCCCAGGTCGACGTCGACCTTGCCTTGCCGTCCAGCCACCAGCGCGATCGTGCCGGCGTCCATTTTGACGTCCACGGACTGCACCTGGTCCGCCGTGATGCTCAGCAGGGTGCCGTCAATGCGGGCGTTGTTGCCGATCTGCACGCGCGTGTCCAGCGTGGTCGTGAGCGTAGCGCTGTCTATCGATACCGTCACGCCGCCCACTTCCAGCGAACGGGCCTCGGCCAGCAAGCCGGCCTCGACGTTGCGCTCGGTGGTTCCCTTCGCGGTCACGCCGATAATGGCGCCCTGCAACGTCGCATTGTCCACCGATGCCTTGAGCGAGCCGCCCAGGCGGGTTTCGGCGCTCATCACACCCACGCCGATCACGCCGCCGGTGATCGCCTTCGAATAGGCCCGGCCGTAGTACGTGCCCTGCGCATTGATATTGACCATGCCCGGGGTCTCGCCCAGGCCGGGCATGGTGACCGACAGACCCTGCAACGTCGCGCCGTTGCGCGCTTCGGCCAGGGTCGTCGTGGCGATGTCCACCAGCGCCTTGTTCACGTTGACGGCCAGGCCGGTGGTGGCGGCCACGCCGGCCGTCTGCGTCTGGGCGAAGTCCACGCTGACCAGCGCGTTCATGTCCACCAGCGGCGCGCTGACGGTCGCTGCATCCACGGCCGCCGTGGTCACGTCGCGCGCGATGTTTTCGGCGATGCCCACGCCGATCGCCGCGCCCACCATGCCCACCGCCACGCTGACCTGGGTCAGGTCGATTTCGGCGCGGACCTGGGTATCGGCCTTGATCTCGACCTTGCCCAGCGCCCCCACCTTGCCTGCGCCCGTAATCCGCGCGCTGACATTATTGCGGGTGGTGTTGGTCACCCGTACCCCCGCGCCCGCGGCTGCGATGCCGCCGCCCACCGCCACCGAGGCGGTGACCGCGTCCAGGCCCCTGAAGTCGGTCTTCTCGACGGCCACGACGGAGACGGCGTCTTGCGCGCCAACATTCTTGCCGTTGGCGGTTTCGATATAGGCGCTGACTTCGTTGGCCGCCACGCTATCCACCAGCGTCACCGCCAGGGCCAGGTTCAAGCCAAAATTGCCCGGCACGGGCAGCGAAGCCGCCACGGCCACGCCGTAAGCGGCGGACTTCAGAATGGTGCTGCTGTCCTGGGCACGTACATTCACGGACCCGGCCCCGCCTGCGATGCCGGCAATGGCCTGCGAACCCGCGACATAGGCCGAGGTGGCCGTGGCAAAGCGGTTGCTGACCTGCACCCCGGACCCGGCGGCCGATCCGCCGAAGCCCGCCACCGCCACGCTGCCGGCGAAGTTGACGCTGGTCAGCGTTTCGCTGGACGTGGCCAGCACGTCCACATTGCCGCGGTTGACGGAGATGGCGCTGTTTTCAATATAGGCCAGCGCGCGATTGGCGCGGTTCACGCCGTCGCCGGCATGGACGCCGAAGGTGTTCCGGGCGATCGACACCCCTATGCTGGCCGCCAGGCCCGCGCCCGTGGCGCTCACCGACACCGCGCCGGTAACCGCCTTGATGCTGGAGCTGTTGTCCGCCTTGACCGACACGCCGGTGCCGGCCGTGACGGCGGACCCGCTGATGTAGCCGCCCACGTCGTTGGCAACCGTCTGCGTGCTCTCCGCTCCCGCGCCAGACACCGCCACGCCCGCAAAACCCGCGGCCACGGATGCCGCGACCGACACGCCGTCCAGCGTCGCCGTTTCCTTGGCCGACACCATCACGGCGTCCGACACGTTCAGCGTCGACCCGGTCACGGAGGATTGCACGCTCATGGCAACGACGTTGCGCGCCACCGAGGCGCCCACCGACAGCGATCCGCCCTGCATCGCGAACGCCAGCGATGCGCCGATGGCCTTGGCCTCCAGCGTCGTGGTGTCCACGGCCGTGATGGCCGCCCGCGTCATCTGCGCGCCCGCGCCGGCGCTCAGCACCGAGTTCGACAGCGCCGCCTCGACCGCGCCCAGCGCCTTGTTGCTGGCCAGGGCCACGCCAACCGACAGCGCCAGCCCTTGCGAGGTACCCGCCAGGCTCGCGCCCGCGGCAGTCGCCTTGAGCGTGGACTGGTTCGACGCCCTGATGTTCAGGCTTGCCGCGCCCCGTACGTTGGGGTCGACCTGCGTCAGGCCGTTGACCTCGGCGCGCGTGACGGCGCGAGAGGTGTTGTAGGCCGATGATCCGGCCGCGGCGAGCGCCGCCCCTTGGTACGCAATCCCCACGGCGCCAGCCACCACTACCGCTTCCAGCGTCTGCACGGTATCGGCAGTGACGTTGATGGCGCCCAGGTGGAACACGCGGGTGTTGACGAGGCTGGCGCGCGCGCCTGCCGCCTGCGTGATCTCATTCTCGGCCAGCGAAGCGCCAATGGCCAGCGATCCGCCCGCGACCGTGAAGGCCACGCTGGCGACCACTACCGTGGCCTTGATGGTGCCGCTCATGTCGGCGTCTATCGTCAGCGCATTGGCGCCATCGCCGCTGACGCGCGAGTTTTCCATGATCGCCACGGCGGACGAGCCGATCACGTTGCGCGCATCGGCGCCTCCGCCCGCCAGCGAAATTCCGCCCAGGCTGACGCCGGCCGCGATCGACACCGCCACCGCAACGGTATGGATGTCGGCCTTGCTGTCGGCCTTGACGGCGATCACCGGAGCGCCGGTGAAATTCACGCCGTCCACCTTGGCCAGCGTGTCGTTGGCGATCTCGTTCTGGGCCAGCGACACAGCCACCGACAGCGACGCGGTCGCGCCCAGCGACACCGCCACGGAGATCGCCACCGCGGCGATCGTGCTATCGATGCGCGACTGATCCGTCGCCATGACGGACACACTGGCCGCGTTCCAGGCATGGGTCTGGTTCTGGTCGGTGATGCGGGCGGTGATGGCGGTCTTGATCTTGTTGACCGCCCGCGCGCCCGCGCCCGCGCCCGACACCGCCAGACTGGCGCCGTCGACGATGGGCGGTGCGTAGGCCACCGATACCGCCACCGCGCCCGCCACCACCACGGCGTCTATGCCTTGCTGCCGGTCGACGCTGCCGTCGGCCTTGAATTTCACATTGCCGGCGTTCACCGTGACCGCGCCCGCGGTCACGGTGCTGCGGTCGATCGACGCCGCGATTTCATTGGCCGGACGGCCCGCGCCCAGCGCGACCACCTGGCCGGCGCTGTTGACATCGTAGCCGATGACGTTCTCGGCCATCGCCACGCCGACGGATGCCGAAGCCGCGGCGTAGTGGCTGACCGAGACAGACGCGGACATGCCTAGCACCACCGCGTTGATCTGCGACAGGCCCAGCGCTTGCACATCGAGCGCGCCCTTCGCGCCGCCCGAGCCCTCGGTGCTGATGAATGCATCCGAGATACCCGCCTGCACGCTGGCCGAGATGACATTGCGTGCCAGCGCGCCACCTCCGCCAATGGCTGCATTGGCGCTGTCGCCCACCGACACCGCCACCGAGGCGCCCAACACCACCGACAGAATGTCGGCCTGCTGGCTCGCCCTGACGGACAGCCCGGCTCCTGCCGTCTGGATGTTGCCGCCCCGGATATTGGCGTGCACCGTATTGAAAACCTTGTTGACCGCGACGCTGGTGCCAACCGCGATCGCCACGCCTGCGCTGCCGGCCTGCACACTGACCGCGCCGCCAACTGCGATGGCCGTGATCGTGGCCCGGTCCGACGCCAATACCGTTACGCCCTGACCCGCGCCATTCGTCCAGATCACGGCGTTTTCGACCAGCGCACGCACCGTCGTGCTGATTTCACTGATCGCCACCGACACGCCCACCGACGCGCCCGCGCCCATGCCGCCGGCGGAAACCGCCACCGCCAAAGCGCCTGCGACCGTCACGATGCTGCCCGTGTTTTCAGCGTTGACGCGTACGTCCCCGGCGATGTATCCATTGTTCAGCGGCACCACATTCTTCAGCGTGGCCTCCACCGATCCGCCGATGGTATTGCCGCTGCCCGCGCCGGCGCCCGCCCCGGCGAATCCCTGCCCCACGGCGACTGCCGCCGCGACGCCTATCGATACCGACACGATGCGCGATTCGTTGATCGCGTCCACCGCGATGCCATGCGCCGACCCTATGGCCGTGTTCAGGTTGCCGTTGCCGGCGCTGCTGCCATCGATATAGGCCCGGGTCTGGTTGTTGACGGCATTGTGAGTAGCCGACACGCCGGCCGCGATGCCCGCGCCGCTGCCCGGCGACACCGCCACGCCCAGACCGCCAGCCACGGCCAGCACGTAGCCGTCGTCGCGCGCCTGCACGGCCACGCCCGGCGCACCGCCCGCCGACAGCGCCTCGACCAGGCGCGCGTTGCGGATGCCGGCCTCGTTCTTGCTGTTCAGGCGGTTCACCGACACCGCGCCGCCCACCGACACCGCCGCCGTGCCCACGGCCACGCTGCCCGCCACGGTCACGTTGTGAATCTGCCCCTTGAAGAGCGAGGCTACCTGCACGTGCGCGCCGCGCACAGCGCCCTGCGTGTCGCGGATCTGCGCCGAAATCGAATGCTCGCGCGCGTTGCCCGCGGGCGCGCCGCCCAGATAGTTGTAGGACAGGCTGGCGCCCACCGCGACGCTCGCGCCCTGCGATCCCAGCCCCAACGCCACCGCGCCCGCCAGGCTGTTGATGGTGGATTCATCGCTGGCTTGGACCACGATGTCGCCGCCAGCCGTGATGTCCTGCCCGGCCGCGGTCTCGCCGATCTCGGCCTTGATGCTATTGGCAATCCAGTTCAGGACAGCCGATCCGCCAAAACCCACATTGGCGCCGGACCCGCCGGCCGCGACCGCGCCGCTGACCGCCATGGCCGAAATCTGCGCGTTCAACCCCGGCGACAGGTCATCGGGCTTGGCAAAGGTGGCCAGCGCCACGATATCGCCCGTGGCCGACAGGGAAGAACGCAGCGCGCCCGCGTACACCGTATCGAAGATCTGGTTGACCGCGAACGCCATGCCGGCGGCCACCCGGCCGCCCACGGATACCGCCACATTGCCGGCCAGCGCCGCAATGCTGGCGACGTCGCGCGCCGCGATGCGGATATCGCCCGAGGTCGCCGTCACCGACGAGTCGCGGATCTGCGCATGCACCGTGTTCTTGATCGTGTTGACGGCCAGCGATCCGCTGACCGCCACGCCCGCGCCGCCGGCCAGACCAACGGAGACGTTGTAGATGCTGGCGCGCTCCTCTGCGCGCACCTGCACGGCCTGGGCCTCGACGCTCGCCTGCGCGATCGCCGCGCGCACATCGTTGCGCATGTCCGCCACGCTCACGGACGCGCCGATGGCGGCCGATGCTCCCTGGGTGAGGGAGATGCCCAGCGCGCCCGTGGCCGTCACGATGCGGCTGGCGTCCTGCGCCGACACCGACACCGCGCCAGCCTCGGCCCGCACCTTCTGTCCGGCCGCCGCGCCCGTGTTGTCGATGATGGCGCTGACCTCGGAGCGCGAGATGTTCACGCCCACGGCGCCCGCGCCGCCGAGCGACTTGCCGCCCGCGCCGGCCACCGTGATGCTCAGCATGCTGTTGCTCAGCGCATGGCCCTGCGTCAGCGAACCGATGTCCAGCGAGATCAGGCCGCCGGACGTGATGCGGTCCACCGCCTTCTGCAGGCTGATGCCGCCCGCGCCCGTGGCCGCGCCCAGCTTCATGGCGATGCCGTCGCGGGCATTTTCCAGCGAGCTCGCCAGCTGATAGCGGAAGGCGCCGCCTTGCGAGGCGTTGATCACGTAGTAGCGCTGGCCATCGACCAGGCCGGCGATGTTCGCGCCCTGGCTGCGGTAGATGACCACGTCCCCCGTGGCCAGGCCCGCGTCGCTGGCGAACGAGAAGCTGTTTTCGCCTATGACCTGGCTCTGGGCCGCAGAGGCCGACAGCGTCGCGTCGGTCGGCGTGCCCTGGGTGATGCTGGTGTTCTGGGTGCCGTCGCTGCCCGTGCTGGTCGAGGTCTGCGAAGTCTGGCGCACCAGGGCCACCTGCGTGAACGCGATCATCGCGTCCGGGTTGACCGAAATCGGCTTGTTCTGCGCGTCCAGCTGCTTGACGCCGTTGGCGTCCGCCAGGAAATACTCGTAACGCTTGGTGCCGGCGTTGAACTCCGACACATAACCCTGGGCCCCCAGCGCCACCGGCGCGCCGTTCACGTCCTTGAAGCGCAGCGTGGTGCTGTTGACGACTTCGACCACATAGACGTGGTCATTGGACAGGCCCGTCAGCACGCCGTTTGCCGCCAGGTTGACGACCACCTTGTCGCCCGTGGCCAGGCCATGGGCCTTGGGCAGCGTCAGGCTGCCGTCCGGGTTCAGGGCCGCACCCGCCGGATTGTTGACGCTGAAGCGCTGCAAGGCGCCGCCCACGGCCGCGCCGCTGAAATCAACCAGGTTGCCCTGGCCGTCGCGCAGCTGGAACGAGCGCTGGTCTGCGCTCAGGTTGAACACGTAGTAGGTCACGCCGACCTTCAGCACATCCTTGCCCTGGGCCAGGATGCGGTTGGCCAGCACGTCCTCGATCTGGCCGTTGCCGCCGACAGAGCCGCTGTAGACGATGGCCGAGCCTTCCTGCACGCCCGCGAACGGCTGCACCAGGGTCAGCGTATGGGTGGCGGCGTTCACCGTCACGCCGGCGTCCACGCCGTGGAAGGGCTGCAGGTTGACGCTGGTGGCCTCCTGCATGCGCACATGCGCGAAGCCTATGGCGGACAGGTTGGCCACGCTGCCGAATTGCAGCGCCTTGCCGCGCAGCGCGTCTTCCTGGGTGTCCGCCAGCTGGATGATGGCCTGGCCGCTGGGGGCTTCGCGCCGGATCACGTAATACACGCGGTCGTTGCGCAAGGCCGTGCCGTTGGCCAGCGTGATGTTGCCCGCGCCCGAACTCAGGTAGACGCCGTCGCCGGTCTGCCAACCCGAGAACTCGCCGCCCGTGGCGCCGGCTGGCGCCGGCATGCCGGCGTTGCCGCTGTCGTCCTTGGTGCCGTTGATGACGGCCGCAGCTTGACCGGTGAAGGTCAGCGTGCTGCCGCCCTGGTCCACGCGGATATCGCCGTCGCCCACCGGCAACTGGCCACCGCCGTTGAGCTGGGCATTGCCGCCCGCGGCCATGGGGTCCACCAAGCCGGCGAATACGTTGACGTTGCCCTGCACCGCATGCACGTCGCTGCGCAGGATGGAGGCCGCGACCTTGGGATTGGCGGCGGCGCCGCCGTTGTCGGCCACGCCCACCGTGGTGACGGCCGCACCCGAATCGGCCAGCGTCGTGTTATCGAAGGCCAGCAGATTGCGGTCGAAAGCCGTGTTGCCGCCCATGATGTTGACGGCCACGGCCAGTCCCACCGCCGCGCCCTGGGTCGCGATCGCGCCCGCCACCGTGATGGCGTAGAGCGCCGAGGCGTCCGAGGCATTGACGCGCACGGCGTCGCCCGTGAAGCCCGCCCGGCTGCCGGCCTTGACGGTGCTGTCGCCGATGCGGGCCTCGGTGGCCGCGCGCATCATATTGACGTTGACTGCGCCGGCCAGCGCGAACTTCTTGGACAATGCGCCCGCCGCCCCCACCGATACCAGCAACGGCGACGAATGCGCCGATACGTCCACCTTGCCGGTCACGTCCACATCCGCATGCTCGACCAGCGCACTGGTGCGCGAGCTGAACTCGTTGACGCTGACCGACGCGCCCACGGCCACCGAGCCGCCGGCCGTGACCGCGACCCCGCCCGTCACCGCGACCAGCGTATTGTTCTCGGTCGCCTCGACCGTCAGCGACGAGGCGTCGATGCGGCTGCGCGCCGTGACCGCGCCGTTGATGTCGCGGCTGGGCAGCACATAGGCCGCCACGGCGGAGCCGACGCGGTTGACCTGCACCGAGCCCGCGCCCGCGAACTTCGCCTCGCCCATGCCCACGCCCACGCCGACCGCGCCCCCACCCAGGGAGGAGGTATCTTTGGCGCTGACCTTTACCGCGCCATGCCCGCCGGTATCCACGGTCGAACCCTGGATGCCGGCCATGACGGCGTTGCCGATCTCGTTGTAGCTGACGGCGATGCCGACGCCCGCCTTCTTGCCTACGCCCGCGGCGCCGGTGACCGCGACCAGCGTGGTCTTGTCCTGCGCCCGCACGGTGACGTCGTGGCTGCCGCTGGCCGCGCCGTTGTAGACGACCTTGCTGTTGACCAGATAGCTTTCGACGCGGTTGGACATGACGTTGACGGATACCGATCCGCCCACGCCCGTACCATCGCGCGCCGCGCCGAGCGCGCCCGCGAAGCCCACCGCGACCTGGGTCGATTCCGCCGACACATCGACACGGCCCGTGTACAGCAGCTCGGTCACCTGGTGGATGCCCGCCTCGACCTTGCTGGTGCTGACATTGACCGCGACCGCCGCGCCCACGCCCGCCTTGCCGTCCGAACTGGCGACCGCGCCCGCCACCGTGGCCAGCACGCTCAGGTCGCGGGCCTCCAGCGTCACATCGCGCGCGCTGACCTTGGCCGCATTGCCCAGCAGCGCGATGTTGGCGTAGTCCGCCAAGCCGACAGCGGCCGAACCGGCCACCGCCACGCCCTTCTGCCCCTTGGCACCCGCCATGCCGGCGGCGATGGTCACAGCCACGCCTGTGCGTCGCGCCGCCAGCGCCAGATCCGCCGCCACCACCAGTTCGCCCACGGCCAGCACCTGGGCGCGCGCTTCGCCGCCCATCATGTTCATGCTGTAGGCGCCCGCGACAGCCACATTGGACTTGGCCGTATCCGATTGCGCCAGCGCGGCCGAACCCGACAGCGCCAGACCATGGGTGCCGTTCAGCGCCTCGATCTTGGCGTCTCCGCCTATCGTGATCGTCATGCCGGCCGCATTCACATAGCCCTGCGCGAAGTCGTTGACCATGTTCACGGCCACGGCACCGGAAATCGCCACGCCCGTCTTGGACTGCTGGCTGACGGCGCCGCCTCCTGGCGCTGGGCTACCCGGCGCCGCGCCCGCGTCCTGCGTCAGTTGCGTGGCCTGGCCGCTCAGGCCTTCCAGCTTGTCGCCCAGATTCGTGCTCGGCGCAGGCGCGGGATCGCCCTGGCCCTCGGGCAGCTTGATGTCATCGATGCTGGTGCCCGTGCCTCCCGCGCCGCCCGTGCCGCCGGCGCCCGCCCCCGCGCCGCCGCCCGCGCCGGCCACCGGGCTGGACACACGCGAACCCGCCACGGCCAGATTGCCGACGAAGCCCTTGTTCTCCGCCCGGATCGTCAGCGAAGCCGCCGAGAACGAGCCTACCGGCAAGCCCGTGGGCGCGCCATCGGCCACGCGCAGCGTGTCGCCGATCAGGGCCTGCGTCCAGCGGTTGACGTCATTGATGGACACGCTCATGCCCACGCCCACGGCCTGCGATCCGGCGGCGGCGCCCGCCACCGTGCCGACCCAGGTCGCGTCCGTCGCCTGGATGTCCGCCGCGCCCGCGGCCGCGATCCGCGCGCCCCGGCCGACCTGCGCCAGGGTGGTCGCGCTGGTGGAATTGACCAGCACCACACCGTTGAGCGCCAGGGTCTTGGCCTGGCCGCCCGATGCGCCCAGCGTCACCGAAATCAGTTCATTGTCCGCATCGACCGTCAACTTGCCCGAGTTGATCTCGGCCGTGTCGCTGACCACCGCACGGGTTTCGTGCTTGGCCGCGTTGACGTACACCGACACGCCAATGGCCGAACCTTCCTTGGAGCTGCTGCCGTAGTCGAAACCCTGGAACTTCGGAGTCAGGAAGCCCTTGACCCGGTCCTTGCCATAGCTGAAGCGGCTCTCGGACGGGCCACGGGGAGCGGCCTGCTGGAGCGACTTGGCCCCGCCCAGGGAAATCGACGGCAGGATGATGTTGCCGACCAGGTTCAGGCGCTGCGAGGAGTTCTCCGCCTGGACTGTCACATCGCCCGCCGTCCCGCCGGACAAGGTGGTATTGATCTTGCCCGCCACCTGCGCCTGCGTCTTGGTGTCCTGCACCAGCACCGTGAACGCGCCGGACAGGGCCAGCTTCTTGCTCTTGGCCGTGGCGCTGGCCCAGCTGCTGAAGCTGGACGAGATGCCGCCCGTGCTGGTCAGCGTGGCCTGCAGATTGTTCAGGAAGGACGCGGCCGCCTTGCCCGCGACCTCTGCCTTGGCCTTGGTGCCGTCGGCATCGTTCCACTTGGTGTTGATCCCGTCGAACGGGGCGTACAGATTGACCAGCCACAGCTTCTTCGGGTCGATCTGGTTCAGGGTGCTGGCGGTGACCGCCACGTCGCCGCCCTGGGTGGTGATGGTGGCCAGCGGGTTGACGGTCGCTCGCGTCGCGACGTCGTCGATGCCGATGACCACGGCCGCCGCCGCGCCGAAATCGGAACCGTCCGGGCCAGCCGCACGCTCGGGCTGATTGGTCGTCAGGTTGTTCTTTTTGTTCAGGAACGCCTGCTTGTCGGCAATCGCCTGGTCGTCCACCCCGCTCATGATGGTGAGCCGGGTGTTGTATTGCGTCTGCGCGTTGACGGTGACGTCGCCGCCCGCGGTGCTGACCGTGGCAGCCGTCACGCCGTTGCCGATGCGGGCGGTCGTGGTGATGTTGTTCATCGACATGCCCAGCGCCGCGCCGATCTGGAACTCGGTGGACGGATTGTCGATTTCCTTCTGGATGTCCGAATCGTATTCGGCGCGGTCCGCGAAATCCTTCTCCTGCTTGATCTGCTTGATCTTGTCGCCGAACTTGCCGCCCCGGCTTTCCGACACCAGCGCGCCGAAGAAGCTCTTGACGTACTGCACGCCCGTCCCGAGGCCGCTCACGGCGCCGCCCACGACGGGACTGACGGTCTTGGCGATGGCTGCGTTCTTGGCCTCGGTCTGCGCCGCCGTAAGGAAGTCGCTGCCGGTGGCCGCGCGGCCGCCCAGGATGGTCTTGACGGCGATCGCGCTGCCGGCGTCCTGCGCCCGGGCCTCGACGGTCACCTTGCCCGCATTGCGCGTCACCACCGTGCCGTCCATATAGGCTTCGGTGGTCAGTCGGTTGTACGCAAAGCCCACCGCCACGCCGACCTTGGCGTAGCCGGCCTTGTACTTGCCCGTCTCCTTGGACGGATCGATCTTGCCGTCGGCGCCGGTCACCGGCTTGGTGTCGTCGCTTTCGGCCATCGCGCCGGCGGCGGTTATGGAAATCGTGCTCTTGTGGCTGGTCAGCGCCTGGATCGTGACGTCTCCGCCCACGCCGCTGACGGTGCCGGTGTCCGGATTGGCGGTATGCAGCAGACCCGTTTCCAGCCTCGCGCCCGTGCCTATGTGCACGGTGGATTCGCTGATGATCACCGCCACGCCCACGCCTATCACCGCCGGCACCGCGCCCACGTGGCCCGGCAGCAACCCGATCTCCATCTCGTTGGTCAGGTCGGACTTGATCGTGATCGCGCGGGACGCGATCACCGTGCCCTGCACATCGATGGTGGACTTGTTCTGCAGCACGCCCACGGCGATGCCGGCGATCTTGGCGACCAGCGGGCTCAGCTTGACCGTGGCCGACGTGGTGGACGTGATGGTCACATCGCCGTTGGACACCAGGCGCGCCTGCGTGCCGACCTTGATCGACGAGTTGTATTCGATGCCGGCCCAGGCCGCCATGGCGCCGGCGCCGTCCAGGAACTTCAGCAAGGCGTCGAAGGCCGAGTTCACGCCGCTCGCCAGCGTGCCCAGCACGCCGCCCTGGTTCGCGCCGTTCTTGATCAGCGGATCCAGGTCGTAGTCCTTGCTGTCGATCTTGCTGGTCAGGCTGACGCCGGATCCGCCCGTATCCTTGGCCCACAAGGTCGCGTTGTTGATCGTGATGGCGGCATCCAGCTTGTAGATCTGGGCCACCGCGCTGCGCCACGGACGGTAGCGCTGCGCGGCCAGTTCGACCGCGCCGGCCGCCAGCACGATGTTGGCGCCGCTGCTGGCGCCGACGGTGATTTTCTCGCCTTCCAGACGCAGGGCGTAGCCCGCATCCAGCGTGATGTTCTGCAGCACCGAATACGACTGGCCGCGGATGATCACGTTGCGGCCGCCGACCGTCAGCGCCTGATCCAGCGTGCCGCTGCCGATGTCCAGCACGTAGTCCAGCTTGTCCGTGTTCGCGCCCAGCGTCACCCCGGCGATGGTGCCGGTGGTGGAGATCAGGTTCGACAAGGCGGCGCTGCCGCCCAGCGCCATGACCTGCAGGCTGTTGCCGCTGCCGCTGTTGGACGCCAGCGTCACGGTCACGCTGCCGCCGGCGGTGTCCGCCGGCTGCGTCACCACGAACGACACATTGTTGGTATTGCCCTTGAGCGTGTCATAGCCGCCGCGGGTGGCCAGTGTGACGGCCGGGGTCCAGGCGCTGGCGTCCAGCGTGGTCGCGCCGCTGGTGTTGCTGGCGATGACCGTGGCGTCCGAGAACAGCGCGCCCGCGAACGTCACCAGGCTCGCATTTGAGCCACCGTCGACGTAATGCACGTTGCCATTCGACAGCACCGCGCCGACACTGGTACTGACCAACAGGCTGTTGCGCGCACCCGCTTGCGTGGCGATGCTGTTGCCGACGCCGGTGTTCAGGGCAGGCTGGCCGTAATTCACGACGAACGTATTGTCGCCGCCGCCCGAGCGGATGGCCGAGTTGGAACCCGCCAGCACGAACTGCGTCTGATGGCCGATGGCGAGCGCCGCGCCGGTCAGGATGCCAGCGCCGTCGGAGCTGCTTTGCACCTGGCCCTGGGCGATCAGGCCCAGCTTGTAGGCTGCGTCCGACAGGCTGACCGTGGAGTTCGACACCGTGCCGTCGGCATTCAGCGCCGTCTGCATGCCAGGGGCCAGCGAGAACACACCGTAGAAGCCGGCCGCGATCGCGTCCTGGCTATAGCCGATCTGGAGGCGCCCCTGCGCGTCCAGGCTGGCCGTCAGCGCGTAGAGATAATCCCAGGACGTGGTGCTGTCGCTGGCCGGAATCAGCTTGCCGGCATTGGGCCCGCCGACCGCGATGCGCAGCGGCTCGCCCGCCGCGTTGACCATGATGCCGGCGCCGATGGCGTCGAGCAGGTCCTGGATGGTACGCACGCCTTCCAGGCCGACGTCGACCCGCGCGTTGGCGTGGTTGGGAAACAGGAACGCCAGCGCCGGCCCTTCCGCCGGCGTGTAGCCCGAGGTCAGATTCGACAGGTAGGTCCGCGTGGTCACGCCCGTGTAGGCCGTGGTGTCCACCGTGTTGGCGCTGCTGCCTTCCACCACGAAGCGGAAGTCGTTGACGTTGGTGTAGGCGCTGCCGATCTGCGCCCCGCCCGAGCCGATCTTCACCTGGCTGTTGTCCAGGGCCACGTTCTTGCCGCCCGTGGACAGTTCTATCGTGTTCGACCCGGCGGACCCGATCACCTGGGTGGCGTAGGCGTTGCTGATGATGAAATAGTTGGACAAACCGGCGATGCCATCCAGCACCGCCGTCCCGGCAAAGCGCGAGGTGTCGATCCAGTTGCCGTACTCGCCGCTGATGACGCGCACGCTGGTGATGCCGGCATAGGTGGAAGCAGTGGCCTGGGACTCGTTGGCCGCGCGCTGGATCCAGCCCGTGGCGCCCGTCTGCTGGAACGCCACGTAGCCCACGCCGCCGCTGGTCGCCATCTGCGACTGGTAGCCCGCGCCGTCCGTGCCCGTCAGGCCGTCGGCCGCCACCACCAGTTCGGTGGCCGCGTTGACTCCCGTGCCGCCGAACAGGTTGTAGCGGCCGCCCAGCAGCATGATCTGGTGCCGGGTGTTGTCGCCCGAGCCCGCGCGGATCACGCCGCCCGCCATCAGGCCGCTGACCAGCACGGTATTGCCGCTGAAGGCCGACGCGTCGATCAGCGTCGAACCCAGGCCGCCGTTCAGGCGCGCCTCGCTGAAAGCGCCATGCAGCGTGTTGCTCAAGGTCGGGACCGGCAGACCGGTACCCAAGGGCGTGCCGTCTGAAGCGTAGCTCGTCGATAGGTGCGTGTTGGTCAGGGTGTAGTTCCACTGACCGTTTTCATCCAGCGTGTTGCTGAGCGCGCCGGCCTGCGCCCACAGTTCGTTCGCGCCCTGGTAGCCGGTAAAAACGTTGTGGCCCGATCCGCCGCGCAAAACGTTGGCGCCGGCGCTGCCGATCAGGGTCAGGTCGCCGCGGTAATTCGAGCCGTCCAGCGTGACGCTGGTGGCGGCGTGATTGCTGCTGCCCGCCGCAGCGGCGGCGTCGATGGTGCGATAGTCCTGCAAGGTCACGGCGTTCACGCCGCGCAGGGTCACCGTGGTCGCGCTGCCCGCGCCCGGCTGCGTATTCGTCAACGTGGCCCAGGTCTTGTCGCCGCTGAGCAGGGCGTCGCTTTCCAGGCCCGCGATATATTCGGTTGCGCCGCCCACGGCCAGGTTGCCGATCACCAGATCGTTGCCACCGCCGCCGCTGATGCGGTTCTGGCCGCGGCTATTGGCCACGGTGATGATGTTGTCGCCCAGGCTGCCGACGATGTCGTTGCCGTACTCGCCGCCCGCGCCGATGACGTTGCTGATGTTCAGCACGCCCGCCAGGCCGCTGGCGTCGTAAAGGCCGGTATTGCCGTCCTGGAAGTTCAGGTTGACGGTGACGTTGTCTTCATAGACCGAGTAATCCAGCGTGGTCTTGCCCGCCACGCCGAAGAACATCTGCACGTCGAGATTGCTGACCAGCGCTGTCGCCAGTCCGTTGACGTTGCCGTCGGCCGCCAGGCCCGCGCCCATGAAAACGCTGATGCCCCCGCCGGTCTGCACGCGAGCCGTGACGTCTGCGCCGAATTGGGAAAGGTCCAGTGTGTTGCCGCTTTGGCCGGCCTGCTGGGTCAGGTTGAATCCGAAGGTGCCGCCGGCGGCGATGTAGGTGTTGCCGCCGCCGCTACCCTTGATGATGTCTTGCGAGCTGTTGATTGTGACCGTGGTGTCGCCCACCACGGTAATCCTGTTGCCGCCTTGCGTGGAACCCTTGACGCCGCTGATCGCCCGCACATAGCCGAACCCGGTCGGCGGCGGCGGCGGAATCTCTTCGCCATTGGAGTCCGCCGTGGGGCCGGACAGGTCCACCGTCACGCCGGTGGCATAGCCGCTGTAGTCCAGTATCGTCTTGCCGCTCTGGGCCGTGCCGATCAGGTTGAAGGTCTTATCGCCGATCTTCAGGCTTTGCGAGCCATCGGCGGACTTGAACACCACGTTGACGACGCGCTGGGTCCAATTGTTGCCGGCGTCGACCGTCGAGTATGTGATCTGGTAGGCATCGTTGTTGCCGATGAGAGCCGTGACGTTGCCGCGGATGCCCGAGAAATCCAGCGTGTTGTTGCTGTTGTCGTCGTCTTCGTTGCGCACCCAGACGCCGTTCTCCAGCTTCATACCCTGGCGCACTTCGATCGTCGTCACCGCCGCGGTCGAATTGTTGTCGAACACGAATGTGTTATTGCTGCCGTAACCGATCAAATGGTCATTGACCGCCACGCCCTGCAGGGTCGAGCCGCCGCTTTGCAGGCCGGCAGCGCTGGCCATCACGCCGTTCCAGCTGGCAACCGTCACCGTGTTGGCATCGATCACGCCGTTGCGGTAATCCAGCGCCCAGTCGCCGCCCAACGCGGCGCTGCCCACCGTGTGGGTGGCCGCCGCCACGTCGGCGCGCGTGATGGCCGCGAGGCTGTCGACGAAGGCGATGCCGCCGCGGCCGGCCGCCACGTTGCAGCCGTAGAGCAGGATGTCGCCGTCTTCCGACATGGCGTCGCCCCAGGCGCGCAACTGGTCCCTATAGGCGTCCAGCTGGCCCGAACCCAGGGTGGCCGTACCCAGCGTCAGGGATCCCACGCTGCCGTGGCTCATGATCTGCACCGCGGCCAGGTCCCGGTGCTGGCCCAGCACCTGCGTAATCTGGTCCACGCCGTCATAGCGGCCATCCAGCACGATGATCTCGGTGTCGTGGCTACGCAGCACCTGCAATTGCGGGCCATCGCCGGTGGGCCTGGCCAACCCGTCCAGGCCTTCCGTCTTATCGCTGATCAGGCCGTACAGGCCCTGGACAATCTGCTCGGCATTGTCCACCGCCGGATCCACGAAGATGATCTGGCGCACCGGCGTCTGTTCGGAGTTCGTGGTGTAGCCGGGGATATTCGCGGCCGGCTTGGGCTGGCTGGACTCCTGCCCAGGCAGCCAGGCCTTGGCGTCGCCCTGGCGCGTGGCGTTGGCCTTGGCGTACTGCTCCAGCGTCAGCATCTCGCTGTGCTGCGTGACGGCCTTGAAGGCAGCCCGTTCCACCAGATAGGGATGCGAGCCGGGCGCGCTGGGCTTCTTGCCCTGGGCGCCGGCCGCGGGGTCGGCGGGCGCCACCACGGGAGCCTGGTCGCTCGTGGGCGGAGGCGGCGGCACCAGCAGTTCGGCCGACATGAGATAACGGCGCTCCAGCGCCTCGAAGAGCGGCCGCCTGCGGAACAGGGACTGCTGCACCTCGCGGGAGGAACGGCCGGTCCAGAGTTTGCGCGCCAGTTTCTTCATGCTCATATCGTCGCTCGACATTTCTTATGCGGGCGCATGAAACGCCCTGATTTAAACGATTCCGAGCCATCCGGCTGACCGCCGGATGGCCCTGCTGTTGTCTTGCCTGCGTACCACCCCGGCCTGCGTGTCGTGCCGCAAGCCCCCCTCTTGTGCTACAGCATCTGCTGGCTGATCGCCGCGATGTCCGCCGCGTTCAGCGTGCCGGCCGCCTGCTTGAGCTTCAGCCCATCCAGCAAGAAGTTGTACCCAGCCTCGGCCTGTTGACGCTTGGCGTTGTACAGATTGCGCGACGCGTCCAGCACGCTGACGATGTCATTCAGCCCCGCCTGGAAGCCCTCTTCCTTGAGCTTCAGCGCCAGTTCGAACGATTCCACCGAGCTGTTCAGCGCCTTGATCCGATCGATGCCGATCACGATGTTCTGGAACGACGAGAACACCTGGCGCTGCACTTTGCGGCGCGTCAGGCTCAGGTCGGACGAAGCCGCGCTCAGGCGGCTCGCGGCCGCGTGGCTCATGCCATACGTGTAGCCGCCCTGAAAGATCGGCACCGACAGATTCACCGTGAAGCGGGTGTCGGCAACCGTGCTGCCGCCGCCGAACAGGCTGCCGCCGGTTTCGTTGCGGCCGGTGGAAGCGCGCAGATTGACGCTGGGGTAGTAGCCAGCCTTCTGTACCGACACTTCCTTTTCCGCCACCGCCACACCCGCCGAGGCCGCGCGGATCGACCAGTTCTGGTCCAACGCCGTGCGCAGCCAGGTCTGGGGATCGTTGGGCACCGGCAGCATCATCGGCAGGTCCTTGCGCACCGGACGCAGCTTCAGGTTGCCGTAGCCGACGATCTCCTGCACGGCCTGCTGCTTGTCCAGGTAGTCGTTCCTTGCCAGCAAGGTGTTGGCATCCTGGATGTCCAGGCGAGCCTGCACTTCGCTCAGGCCGACGCGGGTTTCCTGGCCGCTGTGAAAGCGCGCCTGCACCAGTTCCTTCTGCTTCTGGGTAGTGCGGCGCTCCGCCTCGGTCAGGTCGATCTGGTCCTGCGCGGCCAGCACGCTGAGATAGGCGGTTGCCGTGCGCAGCATCAGGTCTTGCTGCGCGTAGGCGTAGCTGGCCACTTCCTTGCGCTCGGCCTCCTGCGACTGGCGCCACTTGTGATAAGCGCCCAGCTCGAAGATCGGCTGGTTCAGGGTCAGCGCCCAGCCATTCTCGGCCCAGTTGGCGCGGCCGGTCTGGTAGACGGTGTTTTCGCTGTCGACCACGTTCTGGCGGACTCGGCTGCGATTGACTTCGCCGCTCACGCTGGGCAGAAGGCCCGCGCGCGCGGAGATCACGCCATAGCCCACGGCCTGCAGTTCCTGGTAGGCCCCCTGCATCTGCGGGTCGTTCTGCAGCGCCATCATGTAGATCTGGTCCAGCGTCATGGGATCGGACTGGTCCGGCAGCTGCGCGCCGTTGTACGCCGGCATGTCTTGCGCCAGATACGACGCGGGCGCCGGGAACACGGTGTTCTCGTCGAAGCGCGGCGCGGGCGCGGGCGCGACTTCGTCCATCTGGGCGCTGGGCGTCGTCTTGCCGAAGCCGGAATCCTCCTGGGGCGTGGGCTCCCCCAGCTTGAGCGGGCCGCTTTCGGTTTGCGGCGCCACAGAAGCCGCCGGCGTCGCCGGGCCGCGCGAAGCGCAGCCCGCCATGCTCAATGCGCCCATGACCGCCGCCACCAGCATGCCCTGCCGCGCGAGCGCCGGACGGAAGAAAAACTTGTCGTTATCAGTCATAGTAAACAGTCAAGAATTCATGTCCGTCGCGCGCGGCGCCCGCAGCCAGGCTGTAAAGGCTGCGGGGTTCGTCGGGCAGCAGGAAACCAAGAACATCGCTTTCCGCCAAAGCCAGACTGGCGGCCAGACGCAGAAGATCGGGAATGAACGCCCGCAACGGCAGGTCAGCCCCACGAAAAGTCACCGTGAACGAATCGCGCCGGGTATCGGCCTCGTCCACTTCCAGGAACATGAAGCCCGCCGGATCGGCTTGCCCGCAAGCCTGCGCCACGATGGTTTGCGCGACCTGCCGCAGCACCGGGTTGGCAAGCCTGGCCAGATAAGGTTCCAGGTGCGCATCGAATGCCGCACGGTCTTGCAGATGGCGCATGCGGTACGCCGTCACCGCCGCCTCGCGCTGCGTCGCCGGATGCCATTTGTAGCCGCAGCCCAGGGGCAGGACGCCGTGCTGGCGCAACGCCTCGGGCGTGGGCATGAACTCCAGGTAGACGCGGTACGTGCCGGCCGCGCCATCGGGCTCGTAGGCGAAGAACATGGCGCGCGCGTGCTCCATGTCCTGCGCGACCCGCATCCACAGCGACTGAGGCATGGCGAGCGCGCGCGACAAGGTGGCCAGATCCAGCTGGCGCCAGTTTTCGCGCTGTATGCCCAACATGAAGCGATTGCCGACCAGGCCCGCGGCCGAGAACTTCATCGACCACTCGACCCCGTCGATCTGCCTATCCTTGAAGACCGCGAGCAGGCGGTCCGCCCAGATCCGCTGCTCCCCCCGCAGCGTATGCAGGGGGATGTGGATCTCGGGTTCGGCGCCGGCTTGGCTGGGGGCCGGGCCGATCGCGGGAGTCAATGTGGCGGTCAGCATGGCCCAGCGGCGGGAATCAGGCCGCGGACTCGACGGGCGCGGCGTCCTGCTGCTGTGCCTTCAGGCGGCGCTGCTCGTCCAGTTGCATCGCCAGGCGCTGGACGTTGCCCAGCGACGCGCGATGCAGTTCGATCAGGCGCATGATGCCGGCGCGGTGCAGTTCGAGCACGCGGGCGTCATCGATGCCGGCAAACTTCTGCTCGTCCACGACCCAGAAGCCGCTCAGATAGCGGTCGCCGTCGGCCTGCGAAATCGTGATGGTCTTGGCCGTGAGCAAGCCCAGCTCGTTCAGGCGCTGAGCCATGTTCTTGGTCAGTTCCATCTCGCCCTGGAACACCCGCAGGAATTCCATCATCTGCGTCAGGTAACCGGTTTCCTTGCCATCCTCGAACAAGGCCACGCCATCCGCGGCATTGACGCCGGGATAGGACTCGTCGATGCACACGGCCAGGCGGTCGGCCTCGGCCGTGGTGCCCAGCACGAAGGGATAACGACGGGCAAAAGCGGGCACGTAGGTGTCGGCCTTCCAGGTGCCCAGCTCGGTCACGAACAGATTGGACTTGTCTTCCAGGCCCAGCAGCACGGCCACGTGGAAATTACCGGCGTCGTCACCCACGAACACGATGGGATAGTGGCGGCCGGCATCCGCGAACTCGCTGGCGGCGATGGGCAAAGCATTCGTGTCCTGCGCGAATGCGTAATGATCCGGCTGAATCTGGATCTTGGTGTCCTGGTGCGCCGCCCGATCCAGCGCCACAGCCCGTTCATAAAACACAGTCGCTGACATGCCTCTACCCTCCTTGCCTGTTTTTTCGCCATTCACCAACCCGAGCATCGCGTAAAGATTGCATACACTGTTGCTGATAAGCAGCCTTTTTCGCTCAAGTCAATGCATCATTTTGTCTATTGACTGCAAGCATTAGACGAGGATTGAAACTCTTCGTCTATACCTGAAACTAGGTATATCTGCTTATGGCATAAGGGCTTTTTTTGAGTTACAACTGATAACATTGCAATAAATTGACGTATTCCGCATTAATGCGATGGGTCGGCTAGCGGGAAAAATCGACAGGCAACATTTAGCCTCGTCAGACGGGAGCCATCGGCATATTGGGCGTGGTCGCCCGTCCCGGCATCCTCGACCTCAATGAGGTCAACTGCGGAACCGACCAGGATGTAGCGCTCATGGAGACCGGACAGCAGGCGTGCGAGATCCGGGAAGCGCGCACCCGCCGGCGCCTGGCGGGTGGCGTACCTGCTTATAGAGTGCGACTGATGATTTCCTTCATGATTTCGGACGTGCCGCCATAGATGCGCTGTACTCTGCTGTCGACAAACGCGCGGGCAATCGGATATTCCCGCATGAAGCCATAGCCCCCGTGCAACTGCAGCAGCTCGTCCACGATCTGGCCCTGCAATTCGGTGGCGTAGAGCTTGACCATCGCAGCCATCTCGGATGTCAGCTGCTGTTTGAAGTGCAGCGCAATGCAATGGTCCACGAACACGCGGCAAGCGGTCGCCCGGGCCTTGACCTCAGCCAGTTTGAAGCGCGTGGCCTGATGATCAAAAATGGCTTGCCCAAAGGCCTTGCGATTGCGCGTGTAGTTGACCGTCTCCTCCAACATGGCTTCCATGACGACGGGACTGCGCGTGGCGACCATCAGGCGCTCCTGCGCCAGTTGATGCATGAGATAGCCGAAACCCTTGCCTTCGTCGCCCAGCAAGTTGCCGACAGGCACTCTCACTGCATCGAAAAACAGTTCGCAGGTGTCTTGCGCCTTCAGACCGATCTTTTCCAGCAATGGACCTTTGGTGTATCCCGCAGCGCCGGCTTCCACCACGATGAGGCTGATGCCGCGCGTTCCCTGCTCCGGGTCGGTCTTGCACGCGAGGATTACCAGGTCCGAGTTGGAACCATTAGTGATGAAAGTCTTGGCGCCGTTGATCACATAGTGATCGCCATCTCTGCGCGCCGTGGTGCGCATGGCCTTGAGGTCGCTGCCGGTGCCAGGCTCGGTCATTGCAATCGCGCCGATCTTCTCGCCTCGGGCCATGGGTGGAAGCCAGCGTTGTCTCTGTTCCTCGGTCCCATATGCCAGCAGATAGGGCGCAACGATGTCGGAGTGCAGCGGGAAGCCCGGACCTGTGGCCAGGACGCGCATCAACTCTTCGATCACGACTATCGAGTGGCCGAAATCGCCGCCGCCCCCGCCGTACTCTTCCGGAATCGCAGGAAGCAGCAAACCGTCGCGACCGGCCTTGAGCCAGGTTTCGCGAGGAACGATGCCGGCTTTTTCCCATTCTTGATGATAAGGCGCGATCTCGCGTTGAACGAATTTCCGGACCTGGTCGCGGTAATGCTCGTGATCTTCTCGCAGCGCAGTACGCATGATGGATAGGGCTCTTGGGTTAGTGGACAACGGTTTGCCTGCCGTACTGGTTCATGAGCAGACGCTTGTAGATCTTGCCGTTCTCCAAGCGCGGCAGCGATGACACGAAGTCCACGCTGCGCGGGCACTTCAAGTTCGAAATCTGCCGCCTGCAATGTTCGATGAGCGCAAGGCCCAGCTGGGGACTGGCCAGGCTTGCGTCGTGCAGGAGCACCACTGCCTTGACCTCCTCGCCGTACTCGGAATGCGGCACGCCAATGACGGCCACGTCGGCCACGGCCGGGTAAGCCGCGAGCACATTCTCGATTTCCTGAGGATAGATGTTGACCCCGCCCGACAGGATCAGATCGACGCGCCGGCCGGATATGTAGAGATAGCCGTCCTGGTCCACGTGGCCGATGTCACCGAACGTTGCCCAGCCATTGGCGTCATAGGCAGCCTCCGTCTTGACGGGATCGTTGTGGTAGCTGAAACGCGGCGTGCCGGAAAAGTAGATACTGCCTTGTTCGCCAGCGGGCAACTCCCGCCCTTGCTCGTCCTTGATGTGAATCGATCCGAGTTTGGCCCTGCCTACCGAACCCGGGCGCTCCAGCCACTCCCGGCTGTCCAGCGCCGTCAGCCCCACGCCTTCCGAGCCGCCATAGTATTCATACCAGACCGGCCCCCACCAATCGATCATGCGCCGTTTGATGTCCGGCGGACAAGGAGCCGCGGCATGAATGGCCGCGTGCATGCTGGAAAGGTCCGCGGCGTTGCGCACCGTCTCTGGCAGCGCCAGCAGCCGAACCATCATGGTCGGCACCCACTGGCTGATGGTGACGCGATACTGCTCGATCAATTGCAGGGCCTGCGCGGCGTCGAAGCGGCTGGCAACGATATTGCTGCCGCCCCAATCGATATTGCGCATGGCGCTGCGCAACGGCGCGGCGTGATACAGCGGCGCCATGGTCAAGTAGACGGAGTCGCGCCCAAACCCGAAAAACTCACGCCACACCACAGCGTCGTAGGCGTCTTTGAAGCGGTCTTCGTAGGCTGCCATCGGGCGCTTGATGCCCTTGGGTTTGCCCGTGGTGCCGGAGGAATAGAGAAAATCCCGTCCGACCTTGCGCTGTGGCAGGGGCCTCGCCTGCAAGGCCTCCAGAACAGGAATCACGGGAACGAATTCGGGCTGGGGTCCCGCGTCCGCGGCCATGACAAAGCGCAAACCGTCCCATTGCGAGGCTTCCGGAATCAATGGGATGGTCTGCGGCGTCGCGACCACCATGCGCGCGCCACAGTCCTTGAGGACATAGGCGATCTCTTCGGCGCGCAGGTGGGTGCTGATCGGCGTGTAGTACAGGCCCGTTCGGCGCGCGGCCCAGGCCAGCGCAAACAGCTCGGGCTGGTTTTCCATGATGAAAGCAAAGCCGTCGCCCTCTTGCAGGCCCAGTCCAAGCAGCCACTGGGCCATGATGTTTGCACGAGCATCGAGCTCTCCATAGCTCAGATGAGTCGTGCTTGCGCCATCCACCAGGCGCACTGCCACCCGGTCCGGCTCGACCATCGCCCAATGCGCCAACCGGTCAATGGCGTTGCTGTATGTCTCCATTCTAGTTATCCCTTACGTCAGTAGGACTTTGGCAATCCCAGTACTTTCTCGGCGATGAAGCACAGGATCAGCTGTGGACTGATGGGCGCCAGCCGGGGAATCATGCTTTCACGCAGGTAGCGTTCAACGTGGTATTCCTTGGCATAGCCATAGCCGCCATGCGTCATGACGGCTTGCAAACATGCCTGATAGCCCGCTTCCGCGCCCAGGAACTTGGCGGCATTGGCTTCGGCGCCGCAAGGCAGGCCGCGGTCGAATCTGTCCGCGGCTTTCAACATCATCAGATTTGCGGCTTCCAGATTCATCCAGCACTCCGCGAGAGGGTGCTGAATGGCCTGGTTCTTGCCGATGGGCCGGTCGAACACGATGCGCTCATTGGCGTACTGGGAGGCGCGCCGCAGCGCAGCCTTGCCCAAGCCGATCGCCTCCGATGCAATCAAGATGCGCTCCGGATTCATTCCGTGCAGGATGTATTGAAAGCCCTTGCCTTCCTCGCCGATGCGGTCCTCTACCGGGACCCTCAGCCCATCAATGAATAGCTGGTTGGTGTCCACCGCCTTGCGCCCCATCTTGTCGATGACGCGCGCCTCGACAAAACGGCGATCCAGGTCGGTGTAGAACAAGGTCAGACCTTCGGTGGGCTTCTTTACCTGGTCCAGCGGCGTCGTGCGCGCCAGTATCAGCATCTTCTCCGCCACCTGCGCGGTGGAGATAAATACTTTCGAACCATTGATGACGTAGTGATCGCCATCTCGGACCGCCAGCGTCTTCAAGCGGGTCGTATTCAAGCCGGCATCCGGCTCGGTCACCGCGAAACACGCCTTCTCCTTACCCGCGACCAGAGGCGGCAGCATGCGTTTTTTTTGTTCGGCGTCCCCGAATAGCACCACTGGCTCCAGGCCGAAGATATTCATGTGGACGGCCGAAGCGCCTGACATCCCCGCTCCCGACTGGCTGATCGTCTGCATCATCAGAGCCGCTTCGGTAATGCCCAGACCCGAACCGCCGTACTCCTCCGGGATGCAGATGCCAAGCCAGCCCGCTTGCGCCAACGCGCTGTGCAGCTCCAACGGAAAACCGCCTTCCTCATCCTTCGCTAGCCAATATTCATCATCGAATTGGCTGCAAATTCGAGTTACGGCATCACACAACGCGTCTTGTTCGGGTGTCAGGTCAAAGTTCATGGCGCCTATCGGGGAGGGGGGGAAGTGGGTAAGAAATCCGCGGACTGAGGGAAACCGTCCACGGCGTAAAGCGGGGGCAGCCCCAAGGCGGCCTCAATGCTGCGGGCCAACGTAACCAGGCGCGGCCCGACATCGTCCAGAAGCTGGTCGGGCTGCAATTCGAAGCTGGGCACCGCGCAGTTGATGACAAATACCTCGTCGGAACCGGGCACGGAGCGCAGAGGCACCGCCACCGCATGAATCTGGCGATTCAAGTCCCCCAGGTTGACCGTGAAGCTGCGCTGCTCGAGGTCTTGCCGCGCCTTGGCCAGGCGCTGCCTAAACATCTCTGCCATGGCTGGGTCGTTCTGAGACAGCTGACTCAAATATTCCTGCTGCTTTTCGGTGGACAAGGCGCACAGATACGCCCGTCCCGTTGCGGTCCGAGCCAAGGAAATACGGCTGCCCATGCTGGGACGAACCGTGACGCAATCCTTGGACTGCGCCAGTTCGATAAAGACCAGATCGAATCCGTGCCCCAGTCCCAGTGAAACCTGAGCCCGCAAACGATCGGCCAGCGCTTGCATGGGACCGAATGCCAGTTGACGAATAGACGTGCGCGCAAGCACCGGAGCGGCCAGATTCGCCAGACCAGCAGCGGGCACATAGCACCCATCCGCCTCGTTGTAGCGGAGCAAGTGCGCCTCGCACAGCGTGGTCAGCAGGCGGAACATCGTGGGCTTGGGCAAGCCCGTCAGCGCCATCAGCTCCCGGCCGGTCAGACGAGTCCTCTCGGAGCTGAACGCCTGCAACAAGGCAATGCCACGGGCCAACGCGCCGCCACTGCCCTTCTCGGCATCCGCACCATCAACTTGAAATTGAGACTCTAGGTTCATTTTTTCTGCACCGTTTTAAATATTATGCGCTAATAAATTGACATCATCAAATTTTATCAAGACAATCGACTCACTTTTTAGGTGAAACCATGTCCGACGCACTGATATTTGACGCCATTCGCACCCCCAGAGGCAAAGGCAAGCCAGGAGGAGGGGCACTTTATGAGACGAAGCCTATCGATTTGGTCATGACCTTGCTGGACGCCCTGCGCCAGCGCAACACCCTGGATCCGTCGCGCGTGGATGACCTGATCATGGGCGTCAGTTCCGCAGTGGGAGATCAGGGTTCTTGCCTGCCCCGGATCGCCGCGCTGTCTGGCGCGGGAGGCTGGGAACATGTTCCTGGCATGGCGCTTCAACGCTTTTGCGGAGCGGGTCTTGAAGCGGTGAACATGGCTGCCGAAAAGGTGAAATCGGGTTGGCACAGCCTGATCGCGGCGGGGGGAGTCGAGTCCATGTCACGGCTCGGGCTGGGCGCCAGCGGCGGCGCGTGGATCTACGATCCGGCCACCAGCATGCGCATCAACTACGTCCCCCAGGGTTACGCGGCCGACATGCTGGCAGCCCTCAATGGCCTTGACCGCGAGCAGCTCGACGCCTACGCCTTGCGATCGCAAAAGTTGGCGGCCAGAGCGAGCGAAGCTGGCCACTTCAACCGCTCTCTTGTCCCTGTACGGGATTTCAACGGCTTGCCGGTCCTGAGCAGCGACGAGTATGTGCGCGGCGATACGTCGATAGAAAGCCTGGCCGCTCTGAAGCCAGCCTTTGGCGGCGCGTCCGCCGCGGCGAACCTTACCGTCGCCCGCCAGCGATACCCGCAGCTGCACCAGATCCCGGCCGTCCACACCGCCGGCTCTTCGTCCGGCATTGTGGATGGCGCTGCCCTCGTGCTTGTGGGAACCGAACAGGTCCAGCGCGACCTCGGCTTGCGTCCGCGCGCCCGAGTTCTGGGAACCGGCCTGTGCACGGTCGAAGCAACGTTGATGCTGACCGGGCCTGTCCCCGCCACCCTCAAGGCCCTGGCAAAGGCAGGCCTGACCGCGGACCAGATCGACCTGTTCGAGGTCAACGAGGCTTTTGCCGCGGTCCCCCTGTACTTCGCCAAGGAACTCAGTGTTCCGCTGGAAAAAATCAACGTCAACGGCGGCTCCATCGCCATGGGACATCCGATCGGCGCTACCGGCGCCATGCTCATCGGTACGCTCATCGACGAGTTGGAGCGCCGCCAGCTGCGCTATGGCGTGGCCACTCTCTGTGTTGCGGGCGGCATGGGTGTCGCTACCGTGATCGAACGCGTTTAAGGAGTAGTTCCGGTGCAAGCCCCCATCCGTTACAACAAGTCCGAGGACGGCATCGTCACGCTGACCTTCGACGCGCCCGAGCAAAGCGTCAACACCATGTCCGACGCCATGCGCGAGACCTTCGCCCAGTGCGTGGAACAGCTGATCGCGGAAAAAGACGCCATCGTCGGCGTCATCCTGACTTCCGCCAAGGACACTTTCTTCGCGGGCGGCGACCTCAAGCGCCTCTACAACATGCAGCCCGCCGATGCGCCGCAGCTGTTCCACGCCACCGAACAGGGCAAGCGGACGCTGCGGCGCCTTGAGACCCTGGGCAAGCCGGTCGTGGCGGCACTGAATGGCACCGCGCTTGGCGGCGGCTTCGAGATCGCTCTGGCCTGCCACTACCGCATTGCACAGGACAAACCCCGAGCGCAGTTCGGCCTGCCCGAGGCCTCGCTGGGGCTCATGCCGGGCGCGGGCGGTACCGTGCGCATGACGCGTCTGCTGGGTCTCGCGGCCGCGCAACCCTACCTGCAAGACAGCAAGTTGATGTCGGCGGCCGAAGCGTTGGAACATGGCTTGATCCACGCGCTTGCGAGCTCGCCCGATGAGATGCTGCGACTGGCCAAGACGTGGATCCTGGCCAACCCCGTCTACCGGCAGCCCTGGGACCAGACGGGCTACGAGCCGCCCGGCGGCTGGAACGATGCTACCGAGCCCAAGCGCTGGATTTCGACGGCCGCGGCGCAGGTACGAGCCAAGACCAAGGGCTGCTACCCGGCGCCCGAAGCCATTCTGTGCGCCTGCGTCGAGGGCATGCAGGTCGACTTCGATACGGCTGCGCGCATCGAAAGCCGCTACTTCGTCAAGCTTGTGACAGGCCCCGTGGCCAAAAGCATCATCAAGACCTTCTGGTTCCGCGCCAATGAGATCAAGGCGGGCGAACAGCGCCCCCAAGGGATTCCCAAGAGGGAAATTAAAACCCTGGCCGTTCTTGGCGCTGGCATGATGGGCAAGGGCATCGCCTATGTCGCCGCCCTGCGCGGCATGGACGTGTGGGTGAAGGACGCCACGCTGGCACAGGCGGAAGGCGCCCGAACCCACGCCGACAAGCTGCTGGCCAAGCGCGTCGAGAAAGGCGAAATGACCGAGACCCGGCGCCAGGACGTCCTTGCACGCATCCACGCGGCGGCTGGCTACGACGAACTGGCCCATGTCGACATGGTCGTGGAAGCGGTGCCCGAGAATCCCGCGCTCAAGGCCGATATCACGAGAGCATTGCAACCCTTGCTGCGCGATGAGGCGATCTGGGCCTCCAACACTTCGACACTGCCCATCACGGACTTGGCCAAGTCGTCCAGCCGAGCAGGACGGTTCATCGGAACCCACTTCTTTTCGCCGGTGCACCGCATGCAATTGGTGGAAATCATCAAGGGCGCGGAGACGTCCGATGAAACGCTGGCGCATACCTTGGACTTTGTCATGCAGATCGGCAAGACGCCGATCGTCGTCAACGACAGCCGCGGCTTCTTCACCAGCCGCGTTTTCAGCACCTTCACGCGCGAAGGCGTTGCCATGCTGGGTGAAGGGCAAGATCCCGCCTCGATTGAAGCGGCAGCCATGTTCGCGGGCTTTCCGGTCGGTCCGCTGGCCGTACTGGACGAAGTCAGCCTGTCCCTGTCCTACAACAACCGCCTCGAAACCATCAAGGCATACGCGGCCGAAGGTCGGCCCCTGCCCGCTCACGGCGCCGACCAGGTCATGGAACGCATGCTGGAGAAATTCCGCCGCAAGGGCCGTGCCGCGGGAGGAGGATTCTACGATTACCCCGCCGACGGCCAAAAGGTGTTCTGGCCTGGCCTGGCCGAGCATTTCCTCAAACCAGAAGCGCAAATTCCACAGCAGGACAAGATCGACCGCCTGCTGTTCTGCATGGCCATCGAATCGGTACGCATCCTGCAGGAACGCGTGCTGGAGAACGCGGGGGACGGCAACATCGGTTCGGTCCTTGGGATCGGCTTTCCGCGATGGACGGGCGGCGTATTCCAGTTCCTCAACCAGTACGGCTTGAAAAACGCCGTCAGGCGGGCTGAGTACCTGGCCGGCGCCTACAGCCAGGATCGCTTTTCGCCACCGGATCTGCTGCGCCAGTTGGCAGAGGCCGACGGCAGTTTCTAACCCCATACACCAAAGGAGACAACCATGAATAAAAGAGCTGCACTGCGCACCCTCGGCGCAACCGCGATGGCCATGATGTTGACGACCGTCCCCGCCTGGGCGGCGGACGCCTTCCCCAGCCGCCCTATCAAACTGGTGGTGCCGTATGCTGCCGGCGGCACGATCGACAACATGGCCCGCATCCTGAGCCCCAAGCTGCAAGCATTGCTGAAGCAGCCCGTGATTGTCGAAAACCGCGCGGGCGGCGGCACCACCATCGGCGCCGACGCCGTGGCGCGCGCCGATGCCGACGGCTACACCATTTTCCTTGGGTCCAACGCCGCCTTCACCATCAGCCCGCAGATCATGCCGAAGGTGAACTACGACCCGCTCAAGAGTTTCGCTGCCATAGGCACGATAGCGTCCTTTCCCAACCTGATCCTGGTCAAGCCCGACTCGCCATTCAAAACATTGGCCAGCGTGATCGAAGCCGCCAGAAAATCGCCAGGGACTCTCTCATATGCGTCCTTTGGCATCGGCAGCACGGCAGAAATCTCCGGCGAGGCGATCAAAGCCAGCGCCAAGGTCGATATCGTCGAGGTCCCCTACAAGAGCGGCGCGCTGACTGTTCAAGCCGTCCTGGCGGGTGAGGTGAATTTCGGTTTTGATACGGCCGTGGGATCGGTGTCCCGCGTCAAGAACGGGCAATTGCGCGCCCTGGCGACGACCTCCGCACAACGCTACCCAGAGCTGCCCGACGTACCCTCCATCAGCGAGGCCGGCTTCCCCGGCGCCGAGATGGTGGCCTGGGTGGCCGCGTTCGCGCCCGCGCAAACCCCGGCGACCGTGCAAGCAACGTTGGCTACGGCCTTTCAAGCCGCCGTGGCCGATCCGGAGGTCAAGGCAAGCTTCTCGAATCTCGGTGTCGTCGTCAAGTATGTCGGCGGCGAAGAGACCATGAAGGAAATCCGCAAGGAGTACGACCGGGTCGGCGGCCTGCTCAAGCAAGTCAAGATCCAGATGAACTGACGGCTGATAATCCACGGGCGGCGTTTAATCCCGCCGTGGGAAAACCAATCCTGCTTTTACGGTTTCCCACTGCTATCCGCCGTCCCTGGAATCCCTCGCCTGCACTACCGGAGCAAGTCAGCATGGGCGGTCCCGCATGCAATGCACATCTGGGCCACCCTGCTGGCGCCAAGATTCCGCTGGAGTCGTGGCCGGCCCATCAGGCTCGGCCCGCCCATGCTGACTGAAGAGTCCGAGCCGCGCGATCAGCTGGCAGCCTGACAGGCCAACAGCTCCTTGTCGGTGATCACCCATTTGTCGGCGCCGTCGATCTGGACCTCTTCGAGCACGCACTCATCGCCGTCCTCGTCGACGACGCGGACGTCCCACTTGCCCCGGCTCACGCCAGACAGGGTGAGTGAATCGCCCTTCTGCAGCACTTCCTTGTCCAGGTGGTCTTCGCCCCAGCTTTTCTGCTTGGCGGGCGAGAAGTAGATCTCGTGGATTTCCCAGGATGACTGATTGACGAAAACAACATCCGCTGCCGAGGCGGCCATGGGAACACATGCCAAAGCCGCAATCGCAAAACGCCTGACTTTCATTGCTACACCGTTGGTTGAGAGTTGGTCTGAAAAAACTTGCAGACTCTAACCAATATTTACATCCGCGCATATCACTGAAATCAGTGATGTTGGCGTCCCATCCTTCTGCCCCTTTCAGAGCACGGCAAACGCTTGAGCAGTGGTAGGAGAGATGCCCTGCCCATACCCAAAATGAGGCATTCAACAGGATTACTACCAGGGTTACCGTACTCGCCTGGCTTGAACTATTCAGCGGCATCCAACGCTTGGTGACGATCGGATGTCTGACGTGAGCGCCTGACTTGGGGGATCTACTTGCTCCGCAGACCGCCGCTCGGATGGATGCTGCTTGAATGCGGCGCAAGACTTGCGCTCGCGCGGCCAGATCGGTCCGGCACAGCGGGTAGTGCCTGACGGATACCCCAACTCGAGAAAATCACTATCGGCAGCAAAACGCCCGCAGTAGTAATGCCAGTTGATTAGTACGACTTTCTTGAACCCTGCGGACAATTGGCCACGGCTCGCGAGTCCCATGGGTGCCTGACTACCTTTCTCAATCTGCACGATTTTTTCTAACGCTTGTTCGTTGGAGGATATAGTCATGTCAGAAAAGAACAGCAATTCCACACGCGTGGACAACCCGGGCGAAGGCGATGACAGCGGCCCGGCCAGCGGTAAATCCGCCGCAGGCTCCCCCGAAAACCCCGATTCCGACTCCGCCGGCCTGGACGCGCTGAGCGAAGAAGCGGAACAGCAGGCCACGCTTACCGAGGCCGGCGTATCAAAGGACCTGCTGGCGCTCAGGGACGCGGTCGAAGCGACCTTGCTCGCGGCGTCTGGCGAGTTCGCGACACTCTCCGAAGCGCCTTCGACCGAAGGTATCGTGGGCGTGGGGATCGGTCTGCCCGAACCGGGCGACGTCGCCTTCGGCATAGGCGGTCCGGGGGAGCCGGTGCTGACGATCTTCACCGAGACGCTTCTGCCGCAGGACGCCATCATGGGCCAGCTGGCGCAAGCCGCCGGCACTCGGGCGCTGTCGAGCGTGCCGGTGCAACAGGTGCCGGTGGGCGTGGTCGACGCCTACTCGCACCGCGCGCGGCACCGCCCCGCGCCAGGCGGCGTCTCGGTGGGGCACGTCAATGTCA